>Ga0116161_1000333_pt1 | contig 53634 bp, 42 predicted proteins | sample AD_JPNAS3_MetaG_FD_89877 | JGI IMG/M metagenome (GOLD analysis project Ga0116161, IMG submission 89877) | Active sludge microbial communities of municipal wastewater-treating anaerobic digesters from Japan - AD_JPNAS3_MetaG | ecosystem: Engineered > Bioreactor > Anaerobic > Digestate | place... | reverse complement strand
GACCGAGGGAAAGCTACCCATCAACGTCAAGTTCTTTGTTGAGGGCGAAGAGGAGATTGGCAGCCCGAGTGCCCCCGCGCTACTGGAGAAGTATCGAGACCGTTTCGCCTGCGATATGGTATTCAGTGCCGACAGCGCGCAGTGGAGCGAGGAACAGCCGCTTCTCTTCTTGTCTTGGCGAGGGATGTGCGGCTTGCAGATCGATGTGCGCGGTGCCAACCAAGACCTGCACTCGGGTCTGTATGGTGGAGCGGTCCAGAACCCAATCCATGCCCTGGTCCGGATCCTCGACTCGATGCGCAGCCCCGACGGCCAGGTCTTGATCCAGGGCTTCTATGATGACGTGCGGCCGCTCTCGCCTGAGCAGCGGGCGCACATTCGAAAGCTGCCGCACGACGAAACGCGCTACAAGCGTGCGATCGGCGTCAGCGACCTCTTTGGCGAGCCTGGCTACAGTACCCTTGAGCGTATCGGCACGCGGCCGACCCTCGAGGTGAATGGCGTCTATGGCGGTTTCCAGGGCGAGGGCAGCAAGACGGTGATTCCTGCGGAAGCGCATGCCAAGATCACCTGCCGGCTGGTGGCTGACCAGGACCCTGTGCGGATCCGCGAGTTGATTGTGGCTCACATCGCCGAACACACTCCCGCGGGCGTGACGGTGACAACTCAGGCGGCCGGATGGTGCACGCCACCATACCTGATTGGCGCCGATCATCCCGGCAACCAGGCGGCGCGTGCAGTCCTTGAGCAGATCTACGGCAAGACCCCGTACTACGTCTGGAATGGGGGCACTCTGCCTGCCAACGCGCTATTTCACAGGGTGCTGGGTGCCTATGCCATTGGCTTTGCGTTCTTCATCGATGATGAGCGGGCTCATGCTCCAGACGAGTTCTTCCGTCTGAGCAGCTTCAGGCGAGCGCAGCAAGCCTATGGCATGCTGCTGCAGCGCTTGCGGCATGCAGAGGGCTAACGCGCGATCCTTCACCGAGTCGGCCAGATTCTCCAGTCTGCCCGACGACGGAGGTGCAGTCACATAGGCTGTACTGGCTGTCTTTCATACACATCCACGTGGTGCCGAATCCGGCGATAGAAGGGCTCTCGGGCACGCAGGAGCCTCCCGAACAGGTCGTCTCAGGCTCGGTCGCCAGATCCAAGGCATGCTTGCCGGAGTTCCCTGGCCTGGACAGGGACTTGTATATGAAAGACAGCTGTACTGGGCGTATGCAGCTCCGTGTGAAAGGAGGCGATGACGTAGGCACGTAACCAAGCAGCCCTTCGTCTCGAGTGATCCTGGACAATCAGTTGCTGCACTGGCACCGTCTTCGTTTCGAGCCAACAACACCTTGGCCATTTCGCAGGGAGAAAGGAAAACAAGATGTCCGGCAGCAGAAACAGTAGGTGGGCATGCGTCTTCGGCCTGCTCGTGGCGGTGAGCACAGTGCTCTCTGCATGCGCAGGCCCTGCTCCGACTCAGGCCCCCGCGCCACAGGCAACCCAGGCTACGGGTACCGGAGCCACGCCTGAGGTGAAGCCAGCCTTACAGCGCAAGGGCACGATGATTTGGCACCTCGATGTTGAACCAAGGCAGTTGACTCCAAACTATGTCTATGACTCTCATGCGTTCATGATCGTGCAGAACGTCTTCAGCCGGCTGGTGTGCTACGACGCGAGATGGAACATCGCCCCCGAGTTGGCTCAGAAGTGGGAGATGACGGATGATGGCCTGAAGTATACCTTCCACCTGCGCGATGATGTCAAGTGGCATGATGGCGCGACGTTCACATCGGCCGACGTCAAGTGGACCATAGAATCCATTCAAAACACCAAGGATGCCGCTACAGCGGCTCGCGTACAGAACATCTCGAAGGTAGAGACGCCCGAGGACTATCAGGTGGTGATCACCTTGAAGGAACCAAACTTGGGTTTCCTCGGCGACCTGGCCCACCCGTGGACCTTCATGATCCTGCCAAAGCACATATATGAGGGTACCAATCCTGCAGACAATGCGCACTACAATGCACCTATCGGCACTGGCGCCTTCAAGTTCGTTGATTGGCAGCGTGGGTCTCACGTCACGCTTGAGGCGGTCAAGGATCACTGGCAGGAAGGGCCTTACCTTGAGAAGCTTGTCTACCGATTCGTTGCCAATAATCCCACTGGCCTTGCCGCTGTCGAGGCCGGCGAGATGAGTTTTACGGAACTGGATGGTTTTGCGGACGCGGAGCGCCTGATGAGCAACCCCAGGGTCCGGGTGGTGCAATTCGCCATGCCGGTGCTGCACCACATGGACTTCAAGGTTACTCAGCCGCCCTTCGATGACCCGCGGGTGCGGAAAGCCTTCGCCTACGCCATCAACCGCGACGAGATTTCTGAGGCCGTCTATCATGGCTTGTTCACAGTAGCGCACCACGCCTACCTGAAGGATATCCCGTGGGCGTTCAACCCCGATGCCAGACAACCCGGGTTCGATCCGCAGAAGGCCGAGTCTCTGCTAGATGAAGCGGGCCTTCACCGGGGGCCGGATGGGGTGAGGCTGCGCTTCAAGGCCGTCGTCATCACTGGTCAGGGGTTCCCCGATATGGCCACAGTGGCCCAAGCGAACCTAAAGAAGATCGGCGTCGAGATGGAATTGGTGCAGATGGACTTTGGCACCTATTCCGAGGCGGTGCTCAATCGACATGATGCCGTGCTATCATTGGCGGGTGGGTTCATTGGCCCCTATCCTGACGAATGGCGCCACTTCATCGGCACCGATGGTTACCGCAATCCCATGGAATACAGCAATCCGAAAGTAGATGCTCTGTTTAAGCAGGCACGCACAGCCAGAACCCAGGAAGAAGCGGCCGAGGCGTACAGGGACATTCAGGCAATCATCGCTGATGATTTGCCCTGGATCACCTTGGTCACGCAGAACTATGTGTACGTAACCAGCAGCAACTTGCAGGGCCTGTGGATGGACCCAGAGGGTATCGCCCAGCAAGTTCCCTACGACGATGTGCGGCTCGTGAGGTTCGCAGACAAGTAGGGCTTTCGTGTGCACCAGAGTGGCGGAACCGAGACACGAGGAGTTGCGCCGCTTCAGTAATCAACAACCCCTTGCCCGAAATGTAGAATCGTATCTGCCAAGCCGGAGAACCTGTAGCCCAAGCGCATGCCGAGCCCGCTCCAGCCAGGCCCCACACAGGTCTTGATGAACTCAGGGAAGCCTTGTTGAGGCTAGCTCTCCGTCCAGCAAGACCTGTGTGGGGCCTGGCAGCAGGGTGTGGGTCAGTTTGAGACGAGGAACTGCTTGTTAGTGAGTTGTGCTAAGTTGACAGGATTCCCCTGTTCTTCGGCGTTGGCACTGCGGACTGTCTGGTTTCCGTGGGTACACCTCGCGCTTGTCGATGGGATGTGGCCATGACCAAGTATATCCTGCGTCGCCTTCTGCAGATCATACCCATGGTAGTCATTATGGCTACTATCAGCTTCCTGCTCATCCGTCTCGCGCCAGGCGACCCAGCTATGGTTCTGGCCGGGGAGGATGCCAACCCCACCTATATCGAGGCAGTACGTGTCAAGTACGGCCTCGATCAGCCACTGCACGTGCAGTTGTGGCGCTACCTCAGCCGACTCGTCCAAGGCGACCTGGGACAGTCTATGTCCATGAGGTTGCCGGTCGCCCAACTCGTGCGTGATCGACTGCCAAACACCCTGATCCTGGTACTCAGCGGGCACTCTCTAGCAATCGTCGCCGGCGCCATCCTGGGCACCTATGCCGCTTACCGTAGGGGCAGTTGGCCGGACTTGCTCCTGTGTGCGGTGAGCTCAGCCCTGTACTCAGTGCCGGTCTTCTGGTCGGGTCTCATACTGGTTCTCCTTTTCGCGGTGACCCTCGGATGGTTGCCTACCTCGGGCATGATGAGTATCGGACAGACCTGTACTGGTTTCGAGCACCTTCTCGATGTTCTGCGTCATCTGATACTACCCGTAGCAACTCTTGCTCTTGCCGAGTGGCCCCCATACTTTCAGATCATGCGCACCAGTGTAGCCGAGGTGATGGGCAGTGATTACATAAAGGTGGCTCGCGCCAAGGGGTTGGGTGAACCTAAGGTTCTCTACCGGCATGGCTTGCGAAATGCACTCCTACCCACCGTTTCGTTGGGCGGCCTTCAGATCGGGAAGTCCTTCGCGGGGGCAATTCTCGTAGAGACTGTGTTCGGCTGGCCTGGGATGGGAGGCTTGGCCTTCACAGCCATCTTCACCCGCGACTATCCGATCCTGATGGGAGTGTTCATCGTGGTGTCGATCGCGGTACTGGTTATGAACCTTGTCACCGATCTGGCCTATGCGGCTCTCGATCCTCGGGTGGTCTATTGCTGAGGCTATATCCGAAGCGGATGATGCAGTGGCAGGGCGCTCGTAATGCCGCTTGCGCACACGGTGATGAGATGCATCTTCCGCCACCTCCTGCCTCGATCGCGACAGGTTGTGTTTGTAGAAACCCAACATGTGTGTTGGACGGCCATCTGTCAGCGCCCTTGGGCTGCCCAGTCAGTCGTATTGGTAAGGCCAGCATCCGCATTCTGAGCGGGCCGGGCGCGGCGGTAGGCCGCGGTAAGAGACCTTGAAACAGAACCTAGCGCATGGCGCCCCATGACCGGCGACCGCGACCAGGAAAGGCTAGACTAGTGCAGACGACTTGCAGCCTGCGAAGCGTGCTCTGGAAGCACCTGATCCGCCGTAGGGCCATGGCGTTTGGGCTGACCCTCATCGTCCTCTGGATGGCGCTGGCGGCGTTGGCCCCCGCAGTGTGCCCGAGCGATCCGTATGATATGAGCTTCCCGAGGCTTGAGCCGCCCTCGAGCACAAACCTGCTGGGCACTGACCAGTTCGGGCGTGATGTCCTCACACTGGTCATCTATGGCGCGCGTGTGTCGTTGATCTTTGGCTTCGGCGTAGCGATCCTGTCTTCAGCGGTAGGTGCCGTGTTGGGCGCAGTCCCGGGCTACTTCGGGGGGCTCGTAGATGATCTCATCTCCCGATTCACTGAGATATTCCTCATGATGCCGGTAGTCCTGGTGGCAATTATCGGGGCCGCGCTTTTCGGCAACAGCACCATGGTTGCGGTAATCATCGTCACACTGACTCTGTGGCCGACCAATGCCCGCATCATGCGAGGTGAGGTTCTCAGAGTCAAGCAGCAAGAATATGTCCAGGCGGCGATTGCCTGTGGCGCAGGACAATGGCGCATCCTCGTGCGGCATATCTTGCCGAATGCAGTGACTCCGGTAGTGACCAGCGCGACACTGCAGATGGGCTTGGCAATCCTGGTAGAGGCAGGGCTGGGCTTCGTCGGCTTGGGTGATCCAAATCACCCTAGTTGGGGCCAATTGTTGCACAAAGCCCAGTATACACGATCGAGTTGGTGGCTATCGGTCTTCCCTGGGTTGGCGATCACCTCTCTCCTGCTGGGGGTGCGCTATTTCGGCGATGGACTCAATGAAATGCTTGCTCGGGGCAGTCGCAATTGAGTGGCGGATGTCGATGTGTTGATGCCATCAGGGTCAGGCCAGGCAGACACAGGCGGTTCCTGACCCATCCGTGGAATGACCATAAGATGGGAGGGCAACTGCCAAGATGAGACTAGCCTGCCTTGTGGCGACGCCCGATATCGCCGAGGTGCCGATGGCTCTCCTCAATGGCTCTTTTGAGGAGAAACTGGCCATGGCTAGGCGGTTGGGTTATGCGGGCGTGGAACTCATGGTTCGCGACGCCTCCGAATTGAACCCGAGCGGGATCAAAGCTGCCCTGCGACGGCACGAGTTGGAGGTGCCTCAAATCGCTACCGGCGAGCTATTTGGGACGGATGGGCTGGCCCTGGTGCACCCCGACGGCGCAGTCTGCAGGGCGGCCGAACAGCGCTTGCACGACATCGTGCAACTCGCAAGTCTGTTGGGCAACAGGACCATGATCAACATCGGCCGGGTACGCGGACGCCTCGACTGGTTCCCACCCAACGCCAGAGCAACTGCCAGGACTCGCATTGTCGACGCGGTGCAAGCCCTGTGCGATTACGCGGCACCTTACGGTGTGCGCATCACGCTCGAACCCTGCAACCGATACGAGCTCGACTTCGTCAACACCACTCGCGAGGGGCTAGAGGTTGCCTCTCAGGTTGCGAAGCCCAACTTCGGGCTCATGCTAGACTTGTTCCACATGAACATTGAGGATGCCTCTATCGAAGGCGCCCTGCGCGAGGCGCGCCAGATCCTGTGGCACCTGCACATCGCCGATAGCAATCGCCTGCCGCCTGGCCTGGGACACTTGGACTTCGCTAGCATCATTGCTACGTTGCGAGAGATTGACTACGAAGGCTATCTTTCGGTGGAGGCGAGGGCGCTGCCGGATCCGCACACGGCCGCGGGGTTGGCAGCCGAGTACATGAGGCAGTGGCTGTGAACCATCTCCACGAGTCCTGAGTCGATAGCCGAACCAGGAAGCGGCCATTCTCCAGAGCAGTCGGGCCACACGCAGGCCCGATGGCAAGGCTGGACATGGGGATACTCTGTGTAGCAGCAGTCGGTTGCCTACTGGTCCGTTGGATGCTCAGCTCTAGAGAGGTCAGATCGGCTGTGGGCCACGCGATCAGCCTCAGTCGCCTTCGTGCTCGGGGCCGTGGCGCCGGCGTTCGAGCCAGCGTCGGGGATTGGGCCAGGTATCGGGGTAGCAGAACGAGGCGGCCAGGACACAGCCGCCGCCGATCCAGATCAGATAGATATCGGCCAGGTCGGCGATCGGCAGGCCGGGGATGTGCAAATAGTCGACGATCAGGCCGCGCCACAGCAGGTCGCCGGCCTTGCCCAGCGCCCCCGCCAGCATGCCGACAAAGGCGGCGTGCGCCCAGACGACCGGCGCCTCGTGGGCCAGGTAGTAGCGGTAGCTGATGATGGAGATGGGCACCATGGCCAGCGCCAGCACGAGGATGAAGGGCTTGATGCCTGGGATGGCCAGCATCGTGCCATAGATGTTGTAGGTGCGATCGATAGCGAGCAGGCCGGGCAGCAGCGGCTGTGGCACGCGGTAGGGCAGCGTGGCCTCAATCCAGGCCTTGACGGCGAGATCGGCCGCGGCCAGGGCCACGCCTACGGCGAGCAGCGTGCCCAACCGTGGCGCCGCACCGCGCCGGCCCCACTGCGCGAGCAGGCAGGCTCCGGCATAGAGCAGCAGCGCCGGCCACAACGCCACGAGCACCGCCGGCCATGAGCCCAGGCGGCCTTCGACCAGGGCATACAGCGTGTAGGCAACCCAGAAGCCCGGCAGGGCCAGCCCCGGCCAGGTGGGCCACAGTCGGCTCAACAGCTTACGCATCACACCTCACAGCAATGCTTGCCCAGGCTGTCATGGCGAGCACCGCGAAGCAATCTCCAACGCGTGACGTGGAGATTGCTTCGCGGTGCTCGCCATGACAATCTGCATACTCACAGTGGCGTCGCGGCGTCTTCGCTGCGGCCATCGGCCAGCAACTGGCGTACCCGCAACTCGGCCTGCTCGAGCTGCGCGCTGCACTGCCGCCCAAGCAGCATGCCGCGCTCAAAGAGCGCCAACGACTCTTCCAGCGACAGGCCGCCCTCCTGCAGGCGCGCCACCAACTCCTCCAGCTCGGCGTAGCCGGCCTCGAAGGTCAGTTCTTCGTCGGCCATCAGTGGACTCCTTCCGTCAAGGGATCTGGCCACCGATCAACACAGATGAACACCGATGATATGGCGCAACGAGGCCAACTGAACATCGGTTGCGCGATCACCCATAGACATATCCGTGTTCATCGGGGTTCATCTGTGGCCAGATCGCCCCTCTTCACGTCACATGTGGCCCACGCGGCCCTTCCTCGGCCCGCGCCGGAAACTCGCCGTCGGCCACGCGGATAGAGAGCGGCCGGCCCGCGGGCGCCTGGCGCACCGAGCGCACGACGCGCCGGCCCTGCTGCTCGCGCACGATGGCATAGCCCCGCTCGAGCGTCGCCTGGGGGCTCAGGGGGGCGAGTTGCCCCTGCAAGCCCTCGAGACGGGCACGGCGCAGCGCCAGGTCGTTGCCGAGCGCCACCGCGATTGCCTGCATCTTGTCGTCGAGCCGTTGGCGCTCGCGGCGCACAATGCCCTGGGGCGAGACGCGCCGCAACGTCCCCAGCTCGCGCCCGAGGTTCAGCCGCGCCCGATCGAGCGCGCCGTGCACGCCCGCCTCCAGCGTCGCTGCTGCCTGGGCCAGCGCCTCGCGCAGCTCTGCCCCGTCGGGCACGGCCACCTCAGCTGCCGCCGAGGGGGTCGGCGCGCGCACGTCGGCTACCAGGTCGGCGATGGTGATGTCGATCTCGTGGCCCACCCCGGTGATCACCGGCACCGGCGCAGCCGCAATGGCGCGCGCCACCCGTTCGTCGTTAAAGGCCCACAGGTCCTCGGCCGAGCCGCCGCCGCGCGCCACAATGATGGCGTCGATCTCGCCGTGGCGCGCCAGCCGCTCGAGCGCGGCCACAATCTGTGGCGGCGCATCGTCGCCCTGCACGGCGCTTGGCGCGAGCAGCACCTCCACAAGGGGGTAACGCCGCGAGAGCACGCGACAGATATCGCGCCAGGCCGCGCCGGCCGCCGAGGTGACCACCCCGAGCCGGCGCGGGAAGCGCGGCAGCGGCCGCTTGCGTGCCGGGTCGAAGAGGCCCTCGGCGTCGAGCTTTTGCTTCAGCCGCTCAAACTCGAGCGCCCACAGGCCCGCCCCGGCCTTCTGCAGGTCGTCGACGTAGAACTGGTAGGCCCCGCGCGCCTCGTACACCGAGACGTAGCCGTGCGCTACCACGCCATCGCCGTCGGCCGGCTTGAACTGCAGGCCCGCGGCATAGGCGCGCCAGATGACGCAGCTGACGGCCGCCTCGGCATCCTTCAGGGTGAAATAGATGTGGCCCGAGGGGTAGGCGCGCCAGTTCGAGACCTCGCCCTCCAGCCACAGATCCTGCAGCCGGTCGTCGGCCTCGAGCAGGGTCTTGATGTAGCCGGTGATCTGCCCGACGCGGTAGATGTGCATGTTGCGATTATAGCATCGAAGCAGCGTCGCGGGAAATCGCAGCCCGTCGTGCTGCTCGATTGTTTCGATTTTGACAATCTCCCGCTCTTGTGGTATCCTAACGGGAATACTGATGGACCTGTTGGTTCAGCATGCCCGGCACGTCGCCGGGAAGATTGACCACGCGCTTGTGGTTCCCGCAGAGGAGCGGCTCGAGTCCGTGTGTGCTGCCTGCCTGCGGGGCCGTCAAGCGACGGTCCGTTGGCATATCCCTTGGCCGAGCGCACACTCCGCTTTCACCGTGAAAGCGGAGTGTTTGTTTTTCACGAGGAATGGAGGTCCACCCTGAGCACGCTCGAGTTGGCGGAGGCCCTGCGGGGCGAGATCGTGGCCTGGCGCCGGCAGATCCACATGCGCCCCGAGCTGGGCTTTTATGAGGAGCGTACATCCGCCCTTGTAGCCGAGTTGTTGCAGCGCGAGGGGCTGGAGGTGCGCCGCGGCGTGGGCCGCACGGGGGTGGTCGGTCGGCTGGGCACAGGCCGGCCGTGCGTGGCCATTCGCGCTGATATGGATGCGCTGCCCCTGCAAGAGGTCAACGCCGTGCCCTATGCCTCGCAGGTGCCGGGCGTGATGCACGCCTGCGGTCACGACGGCAACACGGCCATGGCCCTGGGCGCCGCCGGCATCCTGGCGCGCCTGGCCGAACGCCCCGCGGGCGAGGTGCGCTTTCTCTTCCAACCTTGCGAGGAGGGCGCCGACGCCGAGGGCAAGAGCGGCGCGCAGCGCATGATCGACGATGGGGCGCTCGACGGCGTGGATGCGGTGCTGACCATGCACGTGGCGAGCACCCTGCCGGCGGGCCGCGTGGCCGTATCGGGGGGCCACATCATGGCCGCGGCCGATTCCTGGGAGGCCGTGCTCACGGGCCAGGGCTGCCATGGCGCCTATCCGCAGCTTGGCCTCGACCCTTTCGGCCTGCTGGCCCAGGTGATCCCCGCCATCTACGCCATCGTGGCGCGCCGGGTCGACCCGTTGCGCCCGGCCGTCGTCTCTATCGGCGCCGTCCACGGCGGCGAGGCGGGCAACATCATCCCCGCCGAGGTGCGGCTCAGGGGCACGCTGCGCAGCTTTGACGACGAAACCCGCCGCCTGCTGCACGGCGAGCTCGAGCGGGCGCTGGCCCTGGCGCGGGCGCTGGGCGGCGATTACGCGCTGGCGCTGCGCGAGGGCGTGCCCGCGACTTACAACGACCCGGCCATCGCCGAGGCTGTTGCTGCCGCGGCCGGCGGCCTGCTGGGCTCCTCCGCTGTGATGCCGCAGGAGGCGGGCATGGGCGCCGAAGATTTCGCCTGGATGCTGCAGCGGGCGCCGGGCGCGGCCTTCCAGTTCGGCGTGCAGCGCGACGGCGAGCAGCGCCGGCACCACAGCCCAGATTTCGATTTCGACGACTCGGTGCTGTACCAGGGCGCCGCCGTGCTCGCCGAGGCGGCCTGTCGCCTGCTCTCTTCTTGAGGGGGTTTTGGTGGGCTGTCTGGCGTCGCCGGGCCGCCCCGCGGGGCGGCCCGGCGACGCCAGACAGCCCACCAAAACCCCACCAGGGCCAGGGCCGGGCGGTGGCGAAGCTGAATGCCCGGCCGCGCCTAGAGCGTGGCCGACGACAGGCGTGGGCGCTGCAGCCTCACAGGAGGTTCTTTTGACACACACACTCTACCGGCAAAAGCTCGAACAGGCCGGCCGCATCCTCGGCGAGCTGGGCATCGATGCCTGGCTCATCTACGTGCGCGAGACGGCGCTGAACCCCGACCCGGTGACCGAGCTGCTCTGGGATTTCGCGGCCATCTGGCCGGCGGCCTTTGTGATTACCGCCGATGGCCGGCGCATCGCCACCGGCGTGGTGCACGACGCGCCCACCTTTGAGGCCAGCGGCCTGTTCACCGAGGTCAGGCCCTTCGAGAAGGTGCCCGACGAGACGCTGCCCGCCCTGCTGCAGCGCCTCGACCCCCAGAACATCGCCCTGAATTATTCGCTGGGCGAGGTGGCGGCCGACGGCCTCTCGCATGGCCTGTTCCTCAACCTGCAGCGCATGCTCGCGGGCACGCCCTACCCGCAGCGCTTCACTTCCGCCGAGACGCTCATCGGCCTGCTGCGCCAGCGCAAGCTGCCCGAGGAGCTGGCGCTGCTCAAAGAGGCCGCGCGTACCGCGGGCGAGATTCTCGACCGCTTTAGCGCCGCTGTGCACACCGGCATGTCGGAGACAGAAATGGCCGAGCTCTTCCTGGGCCAGGTGCGCGCCCGCGGCATTGAGACCTCGTGGGACGCCGGCCACTGCCCCAATATGAACGCCGGCCCACACACCGGTCGCGGGCACCTGGGGCCGCTGCCGGAGGTCACCTTACAGCCGGGCGACGTGCTGAACGTCGACTTCGGCGTCAAGCAGAACGGCTTTTGCTCGGACCAGCAGCGCGTGTGGTACGCCCTCCGCCCCGGCGAGACAGAGCCGCCCGAGTCGGTCATGGCGCCCTTCCGCGCCGTCGCCGGCGCCATCCAGGCCGGCTTTGCGGCGCTGCGGCCGGGGGTCGAGGGCTGGCGCGTCGACGCAGCCGCGCGCGACTTTCTGACGGCTGCCGGCTATCCCGAGTACCTGCACGCCCTGGGGCACAACGTGGGCCGCTATGCCCATGACGGCGGCGTGGCCATGCTCTGCCCGCGCTGGCCCTCCTACGGCGAGCGCGCCTATGGCCGGCTCGAGCCCGGCCAGTTGCTCACCATCGAGCTCGGCGTGTGGACCGAGCACGGCTACATCGGCTTGGAGGAAGAGGCCCTGGTCACTGCAAGCGGCGCCGAGTGGTTCTGGCCGCCGCAGACCGAGCCCATCCTCATCGCCAGTCGCCAATAGACCAATGACGACCAAGCCCAGTGTTGCGCTTGCTCAACGCGATGCAGCGGACGCATCGGAACCGGGAACCCCCAACACACGTAGAAGGAGGTAAACCAACTGCGAGAGCCTGAGCACGCCAAGAGCCAAACGTATCTCACATTCTTGAGGAGGAGATTCCCCATGTCCAAGCGCAACTGGTCCGCTATCGTCACCCTCGCCCTGGTGGCGGTGCTCCTGCTGGCGGGCTGCCAGCCCGCTGCCGCGCCCACAGCGGCGCCCAGCACATCGGGCGAACCGACCAAGGCGGCCGCCACCGCTGTGCCCGCCGCGAGCGGCCCTACCGGCACCATCGTCATGGGCGTCTGGCAAGAGCCGAAGGGCCTCATCGGCTGCATCTTTTACGAGGCGCACACCAACGACATCCTCGACTCCATGTACCTCGCCCCGGTCAACCTGGACGAGAACAACGAGATGGTGCCCGTCCTGCTCAGCGAGGTCCCCAGCGTGACTAATGGCGGCATCTCGGCCGACGGCAAGACGATCACGCTCAAGTTCAAGGACGGCTTCAAGTGGGAAGACGGCCAGCCGGTGACCTCGGCGGATTTCAAGTTCACCTGGCAGTTCATCATGGACCCCGAGACCAAGGCCCAGACGACCGCCGGCTGGAACCAGATCGACTCGGTCGACACGCCCGACGCGCTGACCGCCGTGGTACACCTGCAGGAAGCGTTTGTGCCCTTTGTGCCCACGACCCTGACCTTCCCGGTGCTGCCCAAGCACGCCCTCGAAGGCGTCAAGGATCCGGGCAACAGCGAGTTTGCGCGCAAGCCGCTGGGCAATGGGTCCTTCAAGTTCAAGGAATGGGTGCCGGGTGACCACATCACCGTGGTGGCCAGCCCCACCTGCCCCATCCAGCCCAAGGCTGAGAGCATCGTTTTCAAGTTCGTGCCCGATATCAACACCCTGCTGGCCCTGATCCGCACCGGCGACGTGGATGTGGCCAACGATTTCGGCGAAGCCCAGGCCAGTGAGGTCGACAAGATCGACGGCGTGAAGCTCATCGCCGTTCCTGGCGTGAACATCGAGCGCTACTACTTTAACATGCGCGACCCGAAGGACCTGAGCAAGCCACATCCGATCTTCTCGGATATGAATGTGCGCAAGGCCATCGCCATGGCGACCGACCGCTTCACGGCCGTCGACACCGTGCTGCAGGGCTTTGGCAAGCCGGCGGTCACCGAGGTCGACAACACTCCCTGGTCGAACACCGACCTCCAGCCCGTGCCCTATGACCCCGAGGCGGCCAAGAAGCTGCTCGACGAGGCCGGTTGGAAGGTGGGCCCCAGCGGCATCCGCGAGAAGGATGGCGTCAAGCTCAGCTTCAGGCACTCGACGACCGCCGGCAACCAGACGCGCGAGAACCTGCAACTGCTCTTCCAGCAGAACCTGAAGGACATCGGCGCCGAGATGGTCATCGAGAACTATCCCGCAGCCACGCTCTTTGGCGGCTGCGCCAACAACGGTGTGTTTGGCACCGGCAACTTTGACGTGCTCGGCTTTGCCAACAAGCCCACCGGCATCGACCTGGCTGCCGAATGGTCCGACTTCTTTATGTCCAGCGCTATCAAGGACTGTGCGACTAACCCGGCCGGCACCAACGCCTGGGGCTTTGCCGATGAGGGCGTCGATGCCGAGTTCGCCAAGGTGCTGAGCGAGCTCGACCCAGACAAGCGCCTTGTGGCTATCAAGAACGTGCAAAAGCTGATCTACGACCAGTACCAGGTGCTCTACGTCTACGACCGCTCGGATTTTTATGCGGTCTCCGATCGTGTTACGGGCGTCAACCCCACCGTCTTTGGGGGCCACTCGTACAACTTTGAGCAGTGGGCGATCAAATAGCCCCACTGCCTCAGGGTCCCGCGCCACGCGGCGCGGGACCCTGAGCCCCCCAGCCTGTGGCTCTGACGGAGCAGGTCTATCTGTTCGACTGTCATTGCTTCGCGGCAGCTGCTCATGACGTAGGCCGCCGGACTGTAGGCGCGGCATGTTGCCACGGGACTCTCGCGCGCGGCACGATGCCGCGGCTACAGTGCGACGTCATCCGCCTGCCGCGGGGTTGCGGCAACCCTGGGGTACTCGCAATGACCGCGCCGCGCTTCGTCGGGCGCTACTGAGTCTCTGCCGGCACGGAGGCACCTATGGTCCGCTACATCATACTACGCGTGTTGATCTCAATCCCGGTCTTGCTGGGCGTTTCGCTGATCGCCTTCTTCCTGGTGCAGGCGTCGGGCGACCCTATGGCCGTCTACAACGCCAACCCCAACATCTCGGCCGAGGACCTCGTCCGCCTGCAGAAGACCTATGGCTTTGACAAGCCGGTGTACGTGCAGTACCTGTACTGGCTGCGCAACGCCCTCACAGGGAACTGGGGCCAATCGTTTCTCACCCATCAGGACGTGCTGACCATGATCGGCCAGCGCATGGGCAATACCCTGCTCCTGATGGGCACGTCCTTTGTCCTCACCATCCTTATCTCGATGGTCTTGGGCATCTATAGCGCCACCCACAAGTACTCGCTCGGAGACTATGTCGTCACGACGCTGTCGTTCTTCGGCTATGCCATGCCGAGCTTTTGGTTCGGCCTGATGCTGATCATTGTCTTTGCCGTCCGCTTCAAAGAGTTGGGTCTGCCGAGCCTGCCTGCCGCCGGCATGTACCCCGTGCGCGGCGAGCCTTCTTTCTGGGAATTGCTGAAGCACATGGTGTTGCCGGTCACCGTGCTCTCGCTGATCTCGGTGGCCAAGTACACGCGCTATCTGCGCTCGAGCATGCTCGAGGTCATCGGCCAGGACTATATCCGCACCGCCCGCGGCAAGGGCGCCTCGGAGCGCCAGGTGCTGTGGCGGCACGCCTTCAAGAACGCGGTGATCCCACTGGTCACCCTGATCATGATGGACATCCCGTCGCTGTTCAGCGGCGCGCTCATCACTGAGCAGGTCTTTGCCTGGCCGGGCATGGGGCGCATGTATTGGGAGCACGCCGTCTGGGTCGATTACCCGGTGTTGATGGGCATTATCCTCCTGGTCTCGACGTTGGTGGTCGTGTGCAACCTGCTGGCCGATGTGTCGTACGCCATCTTTGACCCGCGCATCCGCCTGAGCTAGGTCGTGTTCACAAACCGTCGTAGCCTAGGGCCTTGTGCCCGTTTTGCTGTTCTGTGGCGCCAGTCTCGCCACCCGAGACGCCCACGAAGCCGCCTGCGGCGGCCAAGGGGGGCTATGCTACGGGTTTGCGAACACGAGCTAGGGCATTGAGAGTGTGAGGTTACTATGGAGCAGCAACAGGGGCGCACGCGAACGCTGAAGGCCAGGCCCGTCGAGGACCGCTCGGTGGGCTTGTGGAGGCAGGCACTGCGCCGTTTCCTCCGCCACAGGGCGGGGGTCGCGGCGGGGGTCGTCTTTCTCTTGATTGTGGCTGTGATCGCCCTGGGGCCGGTCTTCCTGGTGTCGCACGATGCCGCCTTCCGGCCCAACCCGCTCGAGCTGAACAAGCCGCCCACCCTGCAGCACCTGCTGGGCACCGACGAGGTGGGCCGCGACATTCTCGCCCGCCTGATCTACGGCGGGCAGATCTCGCTGACCGTCGGCCTGCTGGCGATGATCGTTTCGATCACGCTGGGGGTCCTCCTGGGCGCGCTCTCGGGTTACTTTGGGGGGGTGGTCGATGGCGTCATCATGCGCCTCACCGATGTCATGATGAGCGTGCCCAGCCTGTTCCTGATCATCGCTTTTTCGGTCTTTATGGGGCCTTCCGTGCGCACCATCGTGCTGGCCATCGGCCTGCTCAACTGGATGGGCGTGGCCCGCATCGTGCGCGCGTCGTTCCTGTCGCTGAAGGAGCAAGAGTTTGTCACCGCGGCGCGCTCGGTCGGCGCGCGCAGCGGGCGCATCATGTGGCTGCACATCCTGCCCAACGCCGTGGCGCCGGTGGTCGTGGCCGCGACGCTGACCATCGGCTCGGCCATCCTGACCGAGACGGCGGTGAGCTACCTCGGCATGGGCATTCAGCCGCCTATGCCCAGTTGGGGCAACATGCTAAAGAACGCCCAGGCTGTGATCTGGAAGGCCCCCTGGGTGGCCACCTTCCCCGGCATGATGATCCTCGTCACTACCCTGTGCATCAACTTTGCTGGCGATGCCCTGCGCGACGCGCTGGACCCAAGAATGAAGCTTTGAGTCTATTTGGAGGTATGACCATCGTGAACATCTATCAGGAAAAGGTACGCCAGGCCAATCAACTGCTCGACGAGTTTGGCCTCGACATGTGGCTGGTGCTGGTGCGCGAGACCGCCGAGCATACCGACCCGGTGCTCAAGCTCCTCGGGCACCTCAACGCCGTCTGGACGGCCGCCTTTATCTTTACGCGCAGTGGCGAGCGCATCGCCATCACCGGCCAAGGCGACGACGAGGCCGTGCGCTGCCAGGGCCTCTTCGACGAGGTGCTCCCCTACACGCAGAGCATCCAGGGCGTCCTTGTGGAGGTGCTCGACCGCTTTCAGCCGCGCACCATCGGCGTCAACTTTTCCAAAAGCGACGTCAGCGCCGACGGCCTGACCTACGGCCTGTGGCTCAGCCTGCAGGACTATCTCAAGGGCACGCCCTATGCCGGGCGGCTCGTCTCGGCCGAGAGTTTTGTCGAGGCGCTGCGCGGCCGCAAAATGCCCGGCGAACTGGCGACGATGCGCCAGGCCATCGGCATCTCCATGGAGATTTACGACGAGTTGACCGCCTGGCTGCGCCCCGGGCTCTCGGAGAAGGAGATCCACGCCTACGTCACCGGGTTGGTCAAGCGTCGCGGCATAGAGACCTCGTGGGATGCCGAGCACTGCCCGGGCCTCAACGCCGGCCCCAACTCGCCCTGGGGGCACTTTGGCGCTTCCGACGAGGTCACGCGCGTCGGCGAGACGCTGAACATGGATTTCGGTGTCAAGGTCGATGGCTTTTGCTCCGACAACCAGCGGGTGTGGTACTTTTTGCGGCCTGGCGAGACCGAGGCGCCGGCCGAGGTGCAGCACATCTTTGCTACCGTGCGCGGCGCCATCCGGGCCGCGGCCGACTTTGTGCGCCCCGGCCAGCAGGGCTGGGAGGTCGACGCCGTGGCCCGCCAGTTCATCGTCGACGCCGGCTTCCCCGAGTACCCCCATGCCCTGGGCCACGCTGTCGGGCGCTACGCCCACGATGGCGGCGTCGGCTTTTACCCGCGCTGGGAGCGCTATGGCGACAAGCCCTACGGCCGCATCGCCGCCGGCCAGGTCTTTACGCTCGAGCTGGGCATCCGCTCGCCCTACGGCTATATCAGCCTCGAGGAAGAGATCCTCGTCACCGAACACGGCGCCGAATGGCTGTGGCCGCCGCAGACCGAGCTGATGCTCGTCAAGCCATAGGCCCATCAAGGGAGTATCCCACAATCATCGGCAAGCGACGGGGGCCGATCACCACGAAGGGCACAAAGGTGCCAGGGGACCAAAGCCTTTGTGCCCTTTGTGGTTCAAGAGTCCCCGACCGTTCTGACACAGGCAGGTCCATTAAGGTGATTCGATGCTGAACAAGCTATTCCACCTCCTCAGGCGCAGAGAGATGTTCGCCGTGTGCCTGATGATCTTTGCCGCCGACCTCGTCACGGGCATTATCACGCCCGGCTTTTCGCTCTATGCCATCGGCATGGGCGCCAACCTGACCCTCATCGGTGCGCTGGGGAGCATCGAGGGGCTGACGCGCATCCTGTCGTCAATGCCCATCGGCGTGCTCTCCGACAGCCACGGCCGCAAGGCCGTGCTCTCGGGAGGCATGCTCCTCTTTGTCATTTCCTCCTACCTGTTCACCGTGGTGCAGGCGCCGGTGTTTTTCTTCCCCATCCGTGTCATGGTGGGCATGGCGATGGTGTGCACCTTTTTCGTTGGCGTGGCCTATGTCGCCGATGTGACCGCCCCCGAGGAGCGTGGCCTGGCCTTCGGGCTCTTTGCCACCTTTATGGGCTCGGGCTTTGTCATCGGTTCGGCGGTGGGCGGCCAGGTGACCGTAGCCGCAGGCTACCGCGCCGGCTGCCTGGTGGCCGCTGCGGTGGCCCTGGCCGGCCTTATCATCGCCCGCGTTGGTTTGGCCACCAAGCCCAAAAGCACGGCAGATGGCGCCAAGGCAGGCGCGCTGCCGCTGCGGGCGCAGTTGGCGCTGCTGCGCGAGCCACATCTGCTCGCCGCCTCGGTCGCCAACCTGGCCAACAACGCCTGGTACGGCAGCACCATCAGCTTCTTTCCCGTCTATGCCGCCTCGCTGGCCGTGGGCGAAGGCACGCTGGGCACCATGTTCGCCCTGCGCGCGCTGATGTCGACCGCGGCGCGGCTGCCCACCGGGCTGCTCACCACGCGCATCCCCAGCCGCCGCCTCGTGCTGATCTCCTTCGGCCTCGCCCTGCTCGTCTTTGGCGCCATGGCCGGCACCAGCGTGCCCTGGCTGCTTGGCCTGCTTCTGGCGGTCGAAGGGGTGGCCTACGGCATCTTTCTCCCCTCGGGGCAGGCCTACGTCTCCGAACAGTGCAGCGAAGCCAGCCGTGGCAGCGCCGTGGGCATCTTTTCCACTGCCGGCGGCATCGGCTCGACCGGCGGCCCGCTGCTCCTCGGTCTCATCGCTGACCTCTGGGGCGTGCGCGCCGTCTTTTGGGCCACCGCGCTGCTGGTGGCCGTAGGCCTGGGGCTTGTCTGGATCATCGGTCTGCGCCACCCGGCGCCCATCGTCTCGGCCCATGAAGTCGCCTGAACGACAGCGGTCAACCTGGCGCCGGTTCCGAACCATCGCCAGGTTGACCGCGCTTCCGTGGCACGGTGTATGCTGGTTCTCCTCGAAATGATGGGCGAGAGGAGGCCGAGAATATGGGCCTGGAAGCGAGGGACACAGCGCCAACCGGTGTGCGGCGGCCGCGCTACCAGTGGTGGCACGTCGCGGCCCTTGGCGTGGCAGCGAACCTGGTGTCGGCCGCAGCGTTTCGCCCCGGGCAAGACGCAGGGTGGTATGCCGAGCTCGAGCTGCCGCCCTGGGCGCCGCCACCCTGGGCCTTTGGGCCGGCCTGGGCGATCAACAACGTGGCCGAGCTCTGGGGCAACCTGAAGCTGCTCAACCTGCCGCCGGATACGCCCAACCGGCAGACCCTGCTCTACCTGCAGGGGGCCAGTTGGCTTCTCTTTTCCACCTACTCCTGGGCGGCATTTCGCACCCGCAGCCCCATCCTCTCGCTCAGTTGGACCGGTTCCTACTGGCTGCTCACCATCGCCAGCGCCACCCTCAGCCGCACCATGGACCGCTCCATCACACTCTCCTTCGCGCCGCTCCTGGCCTGGCTGACAGTGGCCACCGCGCTCTCGGCCTACATCGCCGCCAACAACCCCGACCCGTTCTTCGGCATTCCGGCGCAGCACGGCGTTCGACCATCGGCCAGGTAATACTGCAGGCTGTTGGCGTCGCCAGAGGCGAGGGGCTTGCGCAACGCCTGCAAACGTAGTACCATTGGGTTGTCGGCGCGGCGGACCCTCGCAGGCGCCTGCCGCAACACGCCGCATGCAATCCGGCATGGGTGGAGCGACGGCCGGCGACGGCGCGCTCAAGGAGGCTGGCTGTGACTCTGGGCTATTTCACCTTTGTTTTGCACTCGCACCTCCCCTACGTTCGCCTGGCCGGGCGCTGGCCGCATGGCGAAGAGATGGTGCACCAGGCCATCGCCGAGACGTACATCCCCCTGCTCAACGCGCTCAACGACCTCAAGGCCGACGGCTACAACCCGCGGCTGACGATCGGGCTGACGCCGATCCTCATCGAGCAACTGGTCGATGCCGACGTGCGCAACCATTTCGACATGTACGTCGAGGAGCGCCTCTCGCTGATCGAGGCCGACCTGACGCGCTTTCAGGCCGAGGGCAGCGCCCACCTGGCCTACCTGGCCGGTTACTATCGCGACTGGTACGGCACCATCCGCGACTCGTTCCGCAACCGCTACGGGCGCGACATCGTGCCCGCTTTCCGCAAGCTGCAGGATGAGGGCAACCTCGAGATCATCACCAGCGCCGCCACCCACAGCTACCTGCCCCTCCTGTCGCGCGACTCCTCCATCTATGGCCAACTGCGCACCGGGGTCAGCAGCTACTGGCACCACTCGCAGACGGCGCCGCGCGGCATCTGGCTGCCCGAGGCCGGCTACCGGCCGCCTTTCATGGAGGGTGAGCGCTACCGTCCGGGCATCGAAGAGTTCCTGGCCGACCTGAACCTGCACTACTTTTTCACCGACAGCCACGCCATCCGCGGCGGGCGCGCGGTCGGCAAGCTCGCGGGCGACGTGGCCGGGCCCTACGGCGGCCTGCCCAAGCGGCAGCTCGTGCTCAGCCCCGACGAGCGGCCCCTCGCCGAAGAGCGCAGCACCATGCGCCCCTACTATGTGCGTGCCGCCAAAGTGGCCGTCTTTGGGCGCAACGAGCGCACCGGCCTGCAGGTGTGGTCGGCCAGCCAGGGCTACCCGGGCGATTTCCTCTACCGCGAGTTCCACCGCAAAGACGCCGGCTCGGGCATGCAGTACTGGCGCATCACCTCCAACACCGCCGGCCTGGGCGAGAAGGAGCTCTATGACCCCGTCCCCGCCTTCCAGAAGGTGAAGGATCACGCGGCCCATTTCGTGCACCTGCTGTACGAAGAGCTGAGCGGCTATGCCGCCACCAGCCAGGTGCCGGGGATCATCGTCTCGGCCTACGACACCGAGCTCTTTGGCCACTGGTGGTTCGAGGGCGTGGCCTGGCTGCAGGAGGTGCTGCGCCTGCTCGATCGCAGCGACGCCATTGGCCTCACCACCGCCGACCGCTACCTGGCCGACTATCCGCCCGACGAGGTCATCGACCTGCCCGAGAGCTCCTGGGGTGAGGGCGGCGGGCACTGGACCTGGCTGAACCCGCAGACCGAATGGATGTGGCCGCTGATCCACAACGCCGAGCAGCGTATGGAGCAGCTCGTGGCCCGGCACCCCGAGGCCACGGCCGAGATGGGGCGCATCTTGGCGCAGACGGCCCGCGAGCTGGTGCTCTTGGAATCGAGCGACTGGCCCTTCCTCGTCTCCACCGGGCAGGCCAAGGAGTATGCCATCGGCCGCTTCCAGCAACACCTGGCGCGCTTCAATGCGCTGGCCGGCTTTGCCGAGCGCGGCACGCCCCTGCGCCCGGCCGAGCTCGAGTTCCTGGCCGCTGCCGAAGAGGCCGACAACTCCTTCTCCAAGATCGACTATCACGCCTTCCGCGAGCGCCGCTACAGGCTCGCCGAGCAGAACACCGTCGAGGCCGAGTAGCCGGCAAGGATTCTGCGCAGGTTGCGAACCTACGCCGGGGAGACACCTGACAGGTCTCCGGAGACCTGTCAGGTGTCTCCCCGGCGTAGGTGTATCCCACAATCGTCTGTGCAACAGGCATGCGTTGCGCACGCCGCTTCGCCCGAGGCTCCCGTTAAGCCTCGGGCTACAGAGACAAAGCCCTGCGGGCTCGTGCGCTTCGAATCGTCTACGCTTGACCTCGGCTGCTTGCCGCCGTGGGCGCGTGTCTCCCAAGATCACGGTGCTCAGGGGCGACACTAGCCCCATAGGGGCTTTGTTTGTGTAGCCCGAGGCTTAACGGGAGCCTCGGGCGTAGGCGGCACAGGCGCCGAGGCCATACGCATGATTCGAGCGAGAAATGCACCGACGATTCCGGGATACACTTTCCCGCCATGACTCGCTTGACAAACTAGCAGCCCTATGGTATAGTATCGCCCGTAGTAAGATGAGCCGGGGTGGCGGAACTGGCAGACGCGCTGCGTTCAGGGCGCAGTGGGAGTTCTCCCATAAGGGTTCAAATCCCTTCCTCGGCACCAACAACAAGGCCCTCGTGCTTAGCACGGGGGCCTTGTTGATTCTGGCATGCCTCAGCGTGCGCGCTTGCCCCCGCTAGAACATCGGTCAAGTGATCCTGCGAAGGCCCCCAGACGGCCGAATCATCGCGCTCCGACGCCCACAAAGGGCTACGTCGTCTATACGAATACTTGGCCGATGTTCTAGGCCGCGCATGCCTCCTCGGGCAGCAGCAACGACACGCGCATGCCGCCGCGCTCGAGGCTCTCGATCGCCAGCGCGCCGCCGATCACGGCCATCATCGTGCTGTGCAGGGCCAGCCCTTGGCCGCTGCCGCCGGCCTCGCGCCCTGCGGCCTCGAGCCCGACGCCGTCATCTTCGATGCACACCTCGAGCCCCTCGCGCCGGCGCACCTCGATGCGCAGGTGCAGCGGCCGGCCGGCATCGCCGCCCCGGCCATAGCGCGCCGCGTTGCGCAGCGCCTCGCGCGCCGCGAAAAAGAGCACCTCCGCCGCCCACAGGGGGAGGCCCCGCACCAGCCGCTCGGCCTCGGCATCGACCTGCCAGGTCACGGCATCGAAGGCGCCGGCCAGCTCGCCCGCCACCGCCTGACGCAGGGCGCCACAGAGGCCGAGCTGCGCCAGCGCCGGCACGGGCTGCGCCGGCAGCTCGCGCAGCAGGTCCGACACGCGGCGGTGCGCTTCGGCCAGGAGCGTCACCGTGCGGCCGGCCGCCTCCGAGGCCGGCTGGGCGCCGCTGAGGTCGAGGATGGCCGCGTGCAGCCGGGGCAGGATGTCGTCGTGCAGGGTGCGGCGTGCGGCCCAGTCGAGCACGCGGCTCTCGGCCAGCCGTTGCCGCTGCAGGGCCATCAGGCGCCGCGCCATCTCGGCCGCCGCCTGCGTGTCGAGCAGCCGCTCGCTCGAAGCGCGGGCGATTTCCATCTCTTCCTGGGTGTAGAGCGCCCCATCCTCCTTCTCGCCCAAGAGCAGGACGCCGACCAGCCCACGCCCGCTCCATAGCGGCACGGCCCAGGCGGCGCCGCCATAGGCTGCCGGGTCGAGCGGCAGGCACAGCACGAGCGGCGATGCACACTGCGCCGCCAGCGAGCGCAGCGAGGGCAGGGGGGCTGCGCGGTCGGGGTGGCTGGCCACTGGCCTCGCGAGGGGTGCCAGCGGCCCCAGCGCGGCCAGGTAGGCCACGCGGGCGCCCAACACGTCGACGGCGAGGGCGCGCAGCGCCGCCGCCACATCGACCGCAGGTGCGCGCGACAGGCGCCCTGCCAGCAGGTGCTCGTGCAGGCCGAGGCTGGCCACCAGAGGCCGCAGGTGCTCCATGGAGCGTTCGCGCTGGACAAACGACTGCCGGCCCTGGAGGGCCAGGAAGAGCGCCACCAGCGCGCCGACGAGCAGCAGGCCGTTCACAGGGCGGATGCCGCCGGTGAGCGTGCCCCCCGCCAACAGGCCAAAGCCTGCCCCCAGCAGCACCACGCTCTGCCATTGCCGGCGCAGCCCGCGCCGCGGCAACGTCTGCCCGGTAAAGATCTCGTACGACACCACCGCCTGCCCCAGGAGCAGGATGGCCGCGGTGAGCAGGGCGCTGATCGCCAGGTCGAACCAGCCCACCGTCGTCGCCATACGCGCCAGGAGGTCCGAACCCATGCCCTGGCGTGAGTACACGAGCAGCCAAGTCACCACCAGGCCCACCAGCCCGCTGACTGCCAAGAGCGCCAGCGTGGTGGCCACCAGCCAGGGCCGGGCGCGGCGCCGCGCCAGGTCGCCCATCATGCGCCCCGAAGGCGCCGGCCGCAGCAGCACGTCGACCGACAGGGCGATGCAGGCGAGGATATAGAGCGGGTAGGCCAGCCCGGCGATGGGGATGGCGCCCAGCGGCGCCGCGCCGGCCGTCTCATAATCGACGATGCGCTCGTAGGGCGGGAAGGGGTTGGCCAGCGCCAGCAACAGGAGCAGCCCCAGCGCCGCGAGCACCACCAGGGCCAGCCAGGGGCGCTGCCGGCGGTGCAGGTGGCTCGCGGCATCGTCCCAGTAGCCCGCGTACCACAGCACCATCAGGTACCAACTGCAGGGCAGCGCCACCACCAGCATCCAGCCCACCGACCAGCTCAGGCGCAACCCCAGGCTGACGCGCGCCCAGCCATAGGTATAGAGCGCCGAGTGGATCACCAGGAAAGCTGCCGCCGCCAGCATGCCGCCCACTGCCAGCCAGAGGCCCCAACTGCGCCGCTCGGCGTTCAGCAGCACCGTCAGCCCCAGCCAGAGGACCAGGATCATGTTGAAGAACGAGGCGGCCAGCACCGCCCAATCGAGGAGCAGTTGGCCGGTCACTGGCCCTCCCACGGCAGCCACTGGCCGCGCTCATCCAGCACCGTCGGGGTGCCCGCTTCATCCCACACGATCAGCCGGCCGGCGCGGGCGATGATGGCCGCGCGGGTGCGCGCCACCTTTTCGTCGGTGCTCGTGGCGTCGAGCCCCCAGGCGGCATAGATCTGCCCGTTGATGCGGCTGACCGCTCGCTTGTCGCGGAAGCCCAGGCGGGCGGCGACCTGGTCGTTGCTCAGCCCCTGCGCCAACAGGCGCGCCACCTCCTGCTCCACCGGCTCCAAGAGCGCCAGCGGCGCCTGCTCGTCTTTGTGGCGCACCTCCTGCACCCGGCATTCGATCTCGGGGTCGATAAAGCTGCGCCCGGCTACAGCGTCATTGAGCAGCGGCACGATCATCTGCGGCAAGAGATAGTTCGACTTGCGCACGTAGGCATAGTGGCTCAGAATGCCCGAGCGGCGAAAATCGCGATAGTAGGCGTCGTCATCCTGGATGGAGTAAAAGACCACCGGCAGCCGCGGCAGCTCGCGGCGGATGGCCACCGCGGCCTGGATGCCGTTCAGCGCGCCCGCGAGTTGCACGTCCATGAGAATAGCCTCGGGCGCGGCGGCCAGGCAGTGCTCCAGCGCCTCCTCACCGCTGGCGCAGTCGTGCACCACGCGCACCGCCCCCGTCGCCTCGAGCCCCGCCCGCAGCGCCGGCCGCAGCCGCTCGTTATCCTCAACCAAGAGCAGGTCTATCATCGATCCCCTTCCACAACCGCGGTCAAGCAATCGTGTAGACGGCGTAGCCCCTTGTGGGCGTCGCCGTCGCCGGCCTCCTGGCAACAGCCGGGCATATCGCGCCGCAGCCACCCGGCTCCAGCCCAGGGGGGTTTTGGCGGGGTTTGTCTGGGCGGGTCGCCTGGCGCCGCCCGCGGGCGGCGCCAGGCGACCCGCCCAGACAAACCCCGCCAAAACCCCTTAAGGCACCGTGCCGGGTTCGTGCGAAGCGTCTGGCAGGCCCGGCCCTTACCGGGAAGGGGTTTTGGTGGGCAGCCGGAGAAGCCCGCCAGCCCACCAAAACCCTGCCTTGAGGGCTCCGTACCGGGCACGTGCGCAGCGTGAAGCCGGTTGCCGGCTCAGGCTGCTAGAACAGCCAGGGCAGCGCCACAATCAGAAACACCGTCCACACAGTATACGCGATTGCGCCCAGGGCGGCCACCGACTGCAGCGACCCCGGCCAGGCACCCTGCCCCTGCCTGAGGTCGCGCCACACCAAGAGGCCCAGCAGCGCGATGTTGATGCCATTCCAGCCGATGACGGTGAGGCGGTTGGGGGTCAACCCGCCCAGGATGGTGCGGTAGACGACCGCCGCCAGGGCGTGCAGGCTGGCCGCGATGGCCAGTGCGGCCAACGCCAGCAGCCCGGCGCGCAGCAGCGCCCGGTGGCGGGGCGCCAGGTCCTGCCCATGCACCGGCGCCGCGCCCACCAGCAGGCCCATGACGGTAAAGAGCATCACGTTGTAGACGATCAGCAGGTCGCGGTCGCGGAAGGGCTGGAAAAAGTTAGCCAGCATGGCTACCACATAGGCCGCCAGGATGAGCAGCGCCAGCGGCAGCAGCAGCCGGGTGAGGGTGGGCAGCAGCTTGCCCAACCCCTCTTCGAAGCGCTGCTCGATGGGCCGGAGCCGGGGGTCATACACGGTGGCCACCGCCAGCACGGGGATCAAGCCGCCCCCGCCGGCCAGCAGCAGGCGCATGAGCCACTCAGGGAACTCGACCGCCAGGGCGGCGAACATGCCGAAGGTGATAGCGGCGAACAGCCCCCCGGCGAGCACATAGATGCCGCCGGTGATGATCACCTCCAGCGACTTGGCCATGACGGCAAAGAGGTTCTCGCGGTCGCTGCGCAGGCCCACCGCGCTCAGGCCCACCGCAATCCAGGCCAAGAGCGGCAGGTGCAGCATCATCAGCGTGCGATAGCTCTCGCGCACTGGGGGGATGGCCCAGGCCACGCCATAGCCGCCCAGCACGAGCAGGCCGGACGCCGCCAGCGCCACCTGGCGCCGCTCCTGCGCGCCGGCGAGAGCCAGGAAGGTGATGATGGCCAGGCCGGCGATGGGCGCCCAGGCCAACGTCAGGAAGAGCATCTCCAGCGCCACGTCCCATTGCGTGCCCACCAGCAGGGCGAAGATCAGCCCCGTCGCCAGGCTCAGCGGGATGGCCACCCGCCAGGCGCCGCTCAGGAGCGCGCCGCGCGCCTCCTCGACCGCCGGCTGCAGGCGGCAGTGCCAGGCGGCGTAGAGCACGTTGTCGGGCGCCTGCGCGTAGCAGGCCTGCACCCCGGCCGTGAACTCGGCCAGCCGGCGGGCGCGCCGCGCCGCCTGGTAGAGGCCCTCCAGCCGCCGGGGGTCGCTGTGAGCCGCTGTGATCTCCTGTAGATATTCCATGGCCCGGCCTCCACTTCTGTCGAATGCATCGCAGCAACGCACACGGCGCCTGTTGGTGGAGGTCTGTAGTGCGCACGCCTGTGCGCACTACAAACCTCCGCAGTTCTCCAGGCACCTCCAGCGTAGCAGCAAAGGCCGGCGGGGTCAAGCACTCAAGTGCGCCACAGAGCAGACTCGGGGCCTGGTGGCCGACGCGCATCCTGTGGTAGAATAGGCCAGCACTGGAGTGGTCGCTGGTTGGCACATGACAGAGATGGCAGAGGAAGACATATGCCCGCGCTTATCATTGGCTCAGCGTCGCCGGCCTGGTGCGTCTATTTCGCACTTGTCGGCAGTGCCCTGCCATCCGGGCTTTACGCTTCGCGCACGGCCGGAACGGAATCCCTTAGGGGGAAATCTCGGCGGGTTGGCTGAGCCGTGGCCGCCCGCGGGCGGCCACGGCTCAGCCAACCCGCCGAGATTTCCCCTTCCGGGCCAATGCCGGGTCGAAGCGCAGCGCATCAGCCGGCAGCCGCCCGGGGTCGCCTGCGATTGCGCCAAGTCGGCCTACATCGCTAAAGCCAGAAGGAGTCTGCCTTGGAAACCATCAAATCGCCAACCCGCATCCTCATCGTGGCCCTGGCCCTGGGGCTGTGCTACGACCTCCTCTTCCACGGCCACGCCCTCGGCGTGTCGCTGCCGCTCTTTGTGCTGCTGCTGGTGGCCGCGCTCTTGTGGCTGGGCCGCAGCGCCGGCGTGCGCCCGGCCTGGCGCAACCTGTGGCTGCTGGTGCCGCTGTTTTTCGTGGCAGGCATGGTGGCCGTGCGCGCCAATGCCACCCTCACCTTCTTCAACGTCGCCGCGACGTTGGCGCTCTTGGCCCTGCTGGCCCACTACTTTGCCGCCGGCCGGCTCGAGCGCTCGGGCCTGGTGGGCTATGCGCTGGCGGGCCTGCGCAGCGGCGCCAATGCGCTCTTCCAGGCGGCGCCGCTGGTGAAGGAGGCGCTGGCCCGCCGCAGCGCGCCCACGGCCACCCGGCGCAACGCCTGGCCGCTCGTGCGCGGCCTCTTGCTGGCGCTGCCGGTGCTCGCCGTCTTTACCTGCTTGCTGTCGTCGGCCGACCTGGTGTTCGGGCGCTACGTGGCCAACCTGCTCGGCCTACGCTTTTGGCAAGAGCTCGTGGGCCGTGCCTTGGTCGTGCTCCTGGCCGCCTGGCTGCTCGCCGGCGCCCTGGCCTACAGCCTGCGCCGTGGCTCGGGCGACAGCCAGGGCGGCATCGACCGCGCGCTCGACTCGTTGGCCGTCGCCCTGCGCCCCAGCACGCCGCCAGCGGAGGACGGCCTGCAGCGGCTGCTCGCCGCCCTGGCCGGCATCCTGGGCTTCGGCATGGTCGAGGCGGCCATCGTGCTGTTGGCGGTGGACCTGCTGTTCGCGGCCTTTGTCGGCATCCAGTTCGCCTACCTCTTTGGCGGCCAAGCCAACGTCACTGCGCAGGGCTACACCTATGCCGAGTACGCGCGCCGCGGCTTCTTCGAGCTGGTGTCGGTGGCTGTGCTGGCGCTCGGCCTGGGCCTGGGCCTGCGCTGGCTCACCCGCCGCGAGACTCCCCGCCAAAGCCTCGCCTTTAGCGCCCTCAGCAGCCTGCTCGGCGGCCTGGTGCTGGTCATGCTGGCCTCGGCCTTTCAGCGCCTGCGGCTCTACGAGCTGGCCTATGGCTTTACCGAGACCCGCCTCTCCGTTTACGTCTTTATGGTCTGGCTGGGGGCGGCGCTGGCCTGGTTCGTGGTGACCCTGTGGCGGCTGCCCAACCGCTTCGCGGTCGGCGCCCTGGTGGCCGCCCTGGGCTTCCTCGTCACCCTCAACGCCATCAACCCCGATGCCTTTGTCGCCCGGCGCAACCTCGAGCGCTACTATGCTGGGGCCGAGCTCGACGCGGCCTACCTGACCCGGCTGTCGGATGATGCGGTGCCGGTGTTGCTCGAAGCCGTGGGGCGTACCTCGGGGGGCGAGCAGAGCATACTGGAGAGGGAACTGGGCACGCGCCGGGCGCTGGCGGCTGCCGAGGCCGCGCAGCAGGGGTGGCCCGCCTGGCACCTGGCGCGCTGGCGGGCCTACACGCTGCTGATCGACAACTGAAAAGGGGGGTGTGGACGGTTCTGCCCCGGCCCCGCCGCGGCGGGGCCGGGGCAGAACCGTCCACACCCCCCTTTTCAGTCAGGCTACGTTGAGCAGGTGCAACTGGTGGCGTGGCGACTTGGACGCTTGCTCAAAGCGTGCCTTGACCCGCTCGTCGGCGGTAAAGAGCACGACCTGCGCCTCCTCGGCCACGTGCGCCAGGAAGCCGAGCGCGCGCTCTTGGTGCTCGGCGTCGCATTGGGCGAGCGGCTCGTCGAGCAGCAGGGGCAGCTTTTCGCCGCAGTGGCCCATCAGTCGCACGAGCGCGGCGCGCAGCAGCAGGTGGGCCAGGTCGCGCGTGGCCGCGCCCAAGCAGGCCGGCGGCACCAGGCCACCCAGCCCCGGCGCGTGTACCGTCAGCGCCAGGTTGGCCTCGTCGACGACGGCCTCCACGTAGCGGTCGGCCGTGACCTGTTTGAGCCCCTCCCGCACGAGCGCCTCGAGCCGTGGCGTGAACTGCTGCTGAAAGTCGCGCCCGGCCCCGACCAACTCGTCGCGTGCCAGCTCGAGGGCGCTGCGGAGCTCCTCCAGCCGGCGCACGTTGCCCTGTTCGAGCGCGATCTCTTCGTCGATCTCGGCCAGATGGCGCACGCCGACCATGGCCTGCTGCACCTCGGCCTCGAGCCGGCTGTGATCCTCCTGTGCCTGCGCCCGCTCCTCGTCCAAGTGCGCCAGCTCGGCGGCGCAGGCGGCCACCTCGGTGCCGGCCGCGGCCGCATCGCCGTGACCGCGGCGCGCGCGTGGGCGGGCCTCGAACAGGGTCCGTTGATAGCGCATGGCCGCGTCGAGCGTCGTCTTGGCCTGCTCCCAGCGCCGGTAGTTCGCCACGCCCTCGTCAAAGGCCTCCAGCGCCCGCTCCAGGCTGCTGTTGCTGCTGATGCCGGCCTGGGTGAGGAGCGCCGTGAGCTGGGTGTCGATCTCGCTCAGGGCGGCCTGTTTCTCCTGCCAGCGCTCCAGCTCGATGCGCTGCGCCTCGGCGCGGGCGCGCAGCAGCTCCAGCTCCGTCTCGGCGCGGCGGTGTGACTGTTCCCCTCCCACACGCTCCGTGCTGGCCGGCTTTTGCTGTTCGTGCTGCCGCACATAGTCGGCCAGCGCCTTGTGTAGCTCGGTCGCCGTAAAGCCCAGCCGGCCCAGCTCGATCTGCAGCGCCGTCTGCGCCTTCTCGCGCCGCTGGCGCGCCTGGTCGAGCTCGGAGCGCAGGCCGGAGACGGTGATCCGTTGCTGCTCGAGCTCGGTCTGGGCGCGGAGGTGGCGCTCGAGCCTGGTGCGCAGTTGCTCAAAGGCAGCCTCCTCGAGCGTGCCGCCGAGCAGCCGGCCCAACTGCCAGAGGGTCGCCGCCTCGATATCGCTCAGCGCGCGTTGCGCCGCCTCGGCCTCGTCGCGGCAGCGCGCCATCTCGGCGTAGACTGGCTGGACCTCGCCATACGACGCCAGCCCCGGCGGCGCCTGCTCTTCGGGCTCGCCGCGGCCCAAGAGCGCCGAGAGCCAACGGCGGCCCTGGCGGGGTTCGGGCCGGGGCTCGGGCCGGTCGTTGCTGCGGAAACCGCGCACGGCGTGCTCCAGCCGCTGGAACTCGGCCTCCTCCATGCCCAGGCGCGCCCAGGCCGCGGTGGCCTGCGCCAGCGCGCCCTTGGCCTGCGCCAGGCGTTCGCGGGCCTTCTTCAGCCGCTCCTGCACCAGCGTCAGCCCGGCGGGGCCGGCCGGCAACAGCGGCTCCACCTCCTTGCCTTCCTCGGCGAGGCGCTGGAGCAGCGCCTCCAGCGCCGGCTGGGCTGTGCGGTAACGCTCGTTGGCCGACCACTCGAGCTCGCTGGCCATGCGCCACTCGCTGGCCAGTGCCTGGATGCGGGCAAACTCGGCAGCCGGGGCCAGCCCCGTCGCCGGCGGTGGTGCGAGGCGCTCTTGCAGGGTGGCCTCCTGCGCCTCTAGCTGGGCCAGGGCCTCCTGGGCGCGCCGGCCACGGCGCTCGGCCAGCGCGCAGTCTTCCTGCAAGCGCGTGTGCTGCGCGCTGAGCCGCAGCAGCGTGTCGCGCAGGACCACCGGGAAGCCCGCCCAGGCCTGCCAGCGCGCCACCTCCGCCTCGCAGCGCTGCACCTCAGCGCTCACCGCGGCGCCCTCCGGTGGAGACACCTGTGCGGCGCGCGCGGCCGCCTCGGCCTGGCGCGTGAGCAGCGCGGCCCGCCGCCCATCCAGCGCCTCGAGCCGCTCGGCCGCAACACGCACGGCCGTCAGGCGCGGCACGAGGTCGCGGCGCAATTGCAGTGCGCGCTGCCGCTCGTCCTCCAGGCGTGCCAGCCTGGCCAACGCCTGCGACAGGGGTCGGGAGCGGCTGTGGGGCGCGCCCACGCGCTCCTTCAGCGCCGTCTCCAAGAGCCCTGTCGCCCGCGATACGGCTGCGTCGGGTGCGGCCGTGGCCAGTCGCTGTCGCAGCGCGCCGGCCAGCGCCGCCGAGGCCTGCAGCGCCAGCGGCCCTCCCTGGCGCGCGACACAGAGGCCCTCAAAGCCCTCGCGCCCGAGCCCCCAATGCGCCTCGGCCAGGGAGCGCCGGCCCGTGAGCAGGGCCGAGCAGTCTTCGCCGGCAGGGTACGAGTGCAGCGACGCCTCGGCCCGGGGCAGGAAGCGCCGCGTCACCCGGTAGGCTGCGCCGGCGTCGAGCGCATAGGTCAACGACGCCGCGTACACCCCCGCCCCGCTGCTCGGCCTGTAGGCTGCGGCTGCGCCCTCATCGACAAAGCCGTAGAGCGTGGCCAGCAGGGCCTCCAGCAGGGTCGATTTGCCCGCTTCATTGGGTCCATAGACGAGGTTCAGGCCCGGGGCGAAGCGAAGGGACAGGTTCGCCAGACGGCCGAACCCTTCGATGCGCAGCTCAGCCACTCTCATAGGGTCGCACCTGCTTTCCTTCGAGGGCACGCAGCCCCAGGTCGAGGGCGCGCAGCGTCAGGGCACGCTCGTTCTGGGAAGCTGCGCCCGCCAGGCGGCCCTGCATACGCCGCACCAGTTGGCCGCGCAACGTTGCTTCGTACGCCAGTTGCTCCACGCCAAAGCCCAGCGCCTGCTCCGCGTCGTACTGCACACAGGCGGCCGTATCGACCAAACCCCGCAGCGCCTCCATGTCGAGGTCAAAGCGGCGCACGCCAGTCAGCACCACGCGGCAGATTGTGCCCTGGTCCACCGCGCCTGCCTCACGCAGCTCCACGCGGACCAACGCTGCCGCCTCTTCGATGGTGCTGGAGCCCGAGAGGTCAACGCGCCGCTCCAGGTAGCGCCACTGGGCCACCGGCAGCGCGCGCGTCTGGCAGGCTCCCTGGTCCACGCTCACCAACACCGCCAGGTGCTCGCCGGCGGTCTCGCGCGCCTCGAGCGGCTCGGGGCTGCCTGGGTAGACGTAGCGGGTGCCGCCCTCCTGGCCGTCGGGGGCGGTTCCCGAACCAGGGGCGGTTCCCGAACCGCCCCTACGGGCGCTATGCTCGTGGCCCAACAGTGCCAGGTCAAAGCCGGCGGCCTGCAGCGCGGCCGCATCCACGCGGAACGGCCCGTCGGCCTCGGGCTCGGCCGCCCAGGCTGCATGCATGAGCAGCAGCTGCGTGCCGTCGCGGTCGCTGCTCCACCCCGCCAGCACATCGGCCACGCCGGGGGCATAGCCCGCACCCCACAGGCAGAGGCCGGGCGCCAGCTCATAGCAGCTCAGGGGGCCGGGCGGCATGACGACCACGTTCTCGGGCCAGCGGGTCAGCGCATAGAGCGAGTCGTCGCCGTAGGGGTCGCACTCACCCGGCGCGATGAACACCCGCATGGGCGCCAGGGCCGCGAACTGCTCGCGCAGGAACTCGGCCGTGTCGGGCAGGGCGTACTCGTGCTCGTAGAGATCACCACCAATGGTCACCGCATCGGCGCGGTGCTCGCGGGCCAGGGCAAGGATGCGGCCGAGCGCCGCCTGCAGGCTGGCGCGGCGCCAGTTGCCCATCGCTGGCGGCACCCGGCTCGAGGCAAAGCTGGCTTCGAGGTGGAGGTCGGCGCAGTGCAGGATAGTGAACATGGAGCGTTACCTCCGAATCTGTAGGGGCGTGTGAGGGAAGAGCACGCCGGGTAACAGGCAGCGGTGAACATGCAGCGTTGCCTCCGCATCTGTGGGGGCGGTTCGGGAACCGCCCCCCGCCTCAGTGGCCGGGACTCGCCGGAGGAGCGGGGGAGTGGGGTGTAGACTGCGAGGATACTCCTCCGGCAGGAAGAATGCGTAACCACCAGGTTGCGTAGGTTACAATCCTGTAACCTAAGTATACTCATTCCTTTGAGAAAATGCAAGAGGGGGGAGGGGGCATGGCGCGCTTCAATCGTCGATGTGCGGCGATCTCGTTCGCAGTGTGGGAGAGCGCAGCCGGGGGCGGCCCCAACTGCGCTCTCCCGCACTACAGGCACATTTGCGGCGTCGAAGACAGGGCTAGCGGCGACAGGCCCGCTCCGGCGCCAGTTTGCTGATGGGGTAGGCTGCCGGGGCCTCGCGGTTGTAAGCGGCGATTACGTCGGGGTCCACCTTGGGCCGGCGGCCGTAGGTCAGCACGCCGTTGACCTCGCCCTCGACGTCGGTGAGCTGGGTGAAGCAGAAGCCGCAGACGTCCTCCAAGTCGAGGATAGCCCGCGTCAGGTCGTGGTAGCGCGCGGCGTAGCGGCTCAATGGGTCCAGGCCGCAGGCCTGCAGCGGCTTGTCGGGCGGCGGCGGGTATTCTTCGATGGCCATGCCGCCGTACTCGCTCACCACCACCGGCTGGCCGCCGTAGCGCTGGCCTTGCGCCCAGAAGGGGTAGTTGGAGTCGTAGACGTAGGTCTGCCCCGAGCGGTAGCAGGGCCACCAGACCGCGACCTGCTCGCCGGTGCGCAGGTAGGTGTGCAGGTCGGCGATGTCGGTATCGAGATGCTCCCAGCCCGAGTTGTCGATTACCGGGCGCGTGGGGTCATAGCTGCGCGTCCAGCGCACCACGTCGCGCACGCCCTGCTGCACCTCCGCACGCTCGCGTACGCCCCAGATGCCCCACGACTCGTTGAACGGCACCCAGGTGACGATGCAGGGGTGGTTATAGTCGCGGGCCACCGCCTCGCGCCACTCGTCGCGCACGTTGGCCACCGCCTGCGGCGAGTAGTGGTACAGGCCGCAGTTGGCCATCTCGCCCCACACCAGGTAGCCCAGCCGGTCGCACCAGTAGAGCCAACGCGGGTCCTCCACTTTTTGGTGCTTGCGCGCGCCGTTGTAGCCAAAGCGCCGCCCCCAGAGGATGTCGGCGCGCAGCGCCTCGTCGCTCGGTGCGGTGTACTGGCCGTCGGGCCAGTAGCCCTGGTCGAGCACGAGCCGCTGATAGAGCGGGCGGTCGTTGAGCAGGATGTTCTTGCCGTCGATGGTGACCTTGCGCAGGCCAAAGTACGACTCGACCCGATCGACCGGGCGGCCGCCGTCGCGCAGGCTCACCTGCAGGTCGTAGAGGTGCGGCGCTTCGGGCGACCACAGGCGCGGCTGCGGCAGGCGCAGGTCGAGGCCCGCGTTCCCTGGCGCGGCCACCTCGCGGGCCACCTCCTGGCCGCCGTCGAGCGCCACCGCTTCGAGCGACAGCCCGGTCGCGTCGCCGTCGACCTCGGCCGCGACGTGGAGCGTGGCCGCATCTACGTTGGGCGTCAGCTGCAGGCGGCCGATGTGGCTGGCGGGCACCGGCTCGAGCCATACCGTCTGCCAGATGCCGCTGGTGCGGTCGTACCAGATGCCGCTCGGCACTTGGTCCCAGTACTGCTTGCCGCGGGGCTGGTCTTTGCTCAGCGTATCGATGGCATGCACCACGAGCGTGTTCTCGCCGCTCTGCAGTGCGCCGGTGACGTCGAAGGAGAACGGCACATAGCCGCCGCGGTGGCGGCCCAGCTCGCGGCCGTTGAGCCACACCGTCGCTTCCCAATCGACGGCGCCCAGGTGCAGCAGCAGGCGCTCGCCGGCGGGTGGGCGCTGGGCGTTGAAGGTAGTGCGGTACCAGACGCTGGGGTGCGGCGTTGGGTCACCGATGCCGCTCAGCGCGCTTTCGAAGGGGAAGGGCACCACGATCTGGCGCGAGAAGGGGCCTCGCTCGTGCCAACCCTGGCTCAAGCCCTCGTTGTGGTCATCAAAGGCGAAATCCCAGAAGCCGTTCAGGTTGCGCCACTCTGCGCGGCGCAGGTCGGGCCGCGGATACTCGGGGCGCGGTATGTCCACACAGACCTCCCAGATGGCCATGACTCGCGGCCTGCCAAAGCTGCCTTCCGGGTTTCATGCTTCGCGCCGGCCCGGAGCGGGCCTTTGGAAGGGTTTGGCGGGCAGGAAGCGCCTGGCCTGGCCGGCCCGCGGGCCGGCCAGGCCAGGCGCTTCCTGCCCGCCAAACCCTTGCCCTGGTATGGTGCCGGATGTCGGCGGAGCGCTAGGCCCGGCTTGCGCCCAGACGTACTCCGGCAGGTTACGCGCTCTGACAGATAGCCGATTTAAGCGGGCGAGTCAAGGCCAGGGGCGTATGGACCATGGGGTTCAAGGTTCCTGGCGCACCACGCCCTCGACCCGGTCAAAGTGCCGGTCGTAGCTCAACACTTCGTTGATCCCTCGCCGTTCCATGTGGGCGACGGTCAGTGCATCCTCAAAGTCGATGTGGCTCGCCGCATAGATGGCCAGCGCCCGGCGGTAGAGTTGGCGCGAGCTGAGCTTGAGGCCGCGCAGGTTGAGGATGGGCAGCAGCAGGTCGCGGATGCGCTCGGGTGCCAGGTGATAGAGGCGGGGCGAGGAGAGTACGCAGACTACTTCCGCCAGGACCGACTCGGAGGTGGTCAGCTCGACCTCGCCGCGATCGGCCCGCTGGAAAAGCTCGAAGCAGCGCTCGGCCTTGGCCGGATCGTCGCGGGTGAGAAAGCGGAGGATGATGTTGGCGTCGAGGAACATCATGGCTGCGGCCTCTCCTCTGCCTCCTCAGAACCCATCCCGCGCAGCGTCTCGGCGGCATGATCGTCAATGGCGCGGTCTCGCAGCGCGTGGAAATCCTCCGGCCTGTGCAGCGGCTCGACGGCGCCGTAGGCCGACTCGAGAGTCTCCTTGACCACCGTCAGGTAGACCCTGACGCCTTCTGTGTAGAACGCCACCCGGTCATCGGGCTCAATCTTGAGCATGCGGCGCACGCGCATGGGAATGGTCACCTGCCCCTTGCGCGTCACCACGCTGGTTCCCTGGTTCTCCTCCATGGCTGCTGGCCCTTTCCGGTAATGCCTTCAGAGAGGGTAATACCTCCCCTCAAAGTAATACTATCACCAGAGCGCTCTGTTGTCAAGGACATCGGCATCCACTTGACAACGACACCCGCGCACGGGTATACTCCCGGCGTCCTTCACACTCTCTGCAGCATACGAAGGGCGGAGCGCTCATGAACACACGGCTTCACCCGGGTGTGGTCTGCCTCCTGGCCCTGGTCGTGCTCTACCCCCTTTCGCTCGCCTGCGCCCGGCCCGTGCCGCCGCCGCAGGCCGAAGCCCCTGTGCCGACCGCGCTGCCCAGCCTGTTGGCGAATGGGAATTTCCGCGGCGGCGCCTCCGCCTGGCAGGCGGTTACTGAGAGCGGCGCCCCGCTGCTGGCCTGCGACCCGGCCGGCTTTGCCGTCATTGCGGTGGCCAAGGCCGGCTCGCCGCATACAGCCGCCTGGGCGCAGACGGTGCCGGTGCAGGCCGGGGACTGTTACCGCATCTCCTGCCGGGCGCACACCGAGCGGCTGGTGGGCGTGGCGAGCCTGACGCTGAGCTTTCTCGATGCCGAGGGCCGGCCGCTCTCCAAGATGGAGATGCCGCCGCTGAGTGGCGATAGCGGATGGACGGCCTACGCCCGGCGCTGCCGCGCGCCCGATGGCGCCGTGCAGGCCAGGATCGCCCTGCAGATGGCCGATGCGACCGCAGGCCGCGCCTGTTTCGATGATGCCTGCCTCGCGCCCGACGATGCGCCGCCGGTGCGCGCCCTGATTGTGCGTTATGATGGCGAGCCAACGGCGGCAGCGGGGCCCTGGCCGCCCCTGGCGCAGTTGCAGGAGACGCCGCACCGCCTCGTCACAGAGGGCGACGACGACCTCGGCCTTACCCTGCTCGCCGGCAAGAGCGGCGGCGGCCGCCTGGTGCAGGTCCTCATCAGCGACAGCGGCTCACGTTCCGAGAGCTATCGCCTGGCGCTCGTTGGCTTCCCCCCCGGCTACCGCTACGCCGTTACTGAGGCCCGCGTGTGGCCGCCGGCCACCGCCATCGCTTGGGGCGACGGCGCCGCGCTGCAGGACGGCGTGCTCACCTCGCCCTGGCACGCGCCGGCCACGCAGTTGATCCGCATCGAGTGGCCGTAGAATGCCTGCTGTTGAGAGACTTGCCGTTTGTCATTGCTTCGTCGGCTGCGGCCTCCTCGCAATGACAGTCGCAGTTTCTGTGCAAGCACAGGCTGCACCGCGGCCTGGGATACTCGCAATGATGGTGCGACCACTCGCGACACCGGGCCGAATCACGTCGCTTCATCTCCTCCCAGCACTGGCTCCTCCGTCGTTGTGGGAGGTGCGGCCGGCGCGCGGCGTGTGATGGCTCCGCGCAGCGCCAGCGTCGACACCAGGCCGCTGGCCGGCAGGTAGACGAGCAGCAGCAGGCTCCAGCCGGCGCGGTGCAGCCAGCCGCCAGAGAGGGCGAAGAGGCTTGGCAGCAGCGCCCAGGCCACGCAGGGCCCCACGTAGAGGAGCAGCGCGCCCGGCAGCGCCAAGCCGCCAAAGAGCCAGCCCAGCCCGGGGAAGCCGGCCAGCCCGGCCAGGAACTCGATGAGGAGCACCTGCGACAGGGGCAGCTCCAGCAGGGCCAGGCGCGAGCGGCGGGCGTCGCTGGGCTGCAGGATGTGCAGCCGGGCCGGCAAGATGCTGCGGTAGGCATGGGTGGCCTCGTAGGCGTGCAGGGCAAAGGCTACCAAGCCGGCCAACTGCAGCCCTGCCGCGGCCAACGAGGCCGCCGGCCCGCCGAGCCCTAGGCGGCCCAGGTAGGCCAACACGATGCCCGCCCCGAGGAAGCCCAACCCGGCGTGCGCGAGGTTGGCCGTGCGGCCCGCACCGGCGGCGTCAATGAGCAGGCTGTCGGCCAGCGTCAGCGCTGGCAGGAGGAGGCCGGCACCGACGCTGAGTGTGCCATGCGCCAGCGAGCCCGCGCTGGGCCCTCGGGGGGGCAGCAGCGCCAGCGCCGCACCGTGGATGCCGCCGATGAACGTGAGGCCCAGGCCGACGCACAGCGTGCCCACGATGGCTCGTGGCAGGTAGCCGCGCGCCGCGCGCGCCAGGCGCACGGCGAGGGCGAGGTAGCCTACGAGCGCCACGAGCAGCGCCACCCCGGTCAGGCTGAGGATGGCCGTGCGCCAGGGCTCGATGGCCGCTGCCGCCTCGCCCGCGGGCAGGTGCCAGGCCACCGCAGCGTACCCTTCGTAGAGGCTCAGCCCCAGGCGGCCCAGATAGAAGGTGCTCCCTGCCAGGGCCAGGCCCGCCAGGGCGCGGTCGGCCGCACGCCAATCGGTACGCCGCTCGGCCTTGCGCTCGAGGAGGTAGATGAACGTCGCCGCCGCCATCGGCACCAGCGCCCCCACGTAGAGGTGCAGGTGGTTGTAGCCCTGGTAGCCGAGCAGGATGGCCGCGTCGCCCGTGCTCTGCAGCCACACGCTGCTTTCGGGGATGATATGGAGCACCCGCTGCCACACGGCCACAAAGAGGGCCACGCCCGAGATGGTCAGCCAGCGGGTGAGCCGGCGGCGGTGCCTGGGCCAAATCACGTTGCGGCTCGAGAGCACGGTGAGCAACACCAGCAGCGCAAAGGTCCAGTACCCGGCGTCGCGGGCCCCTTCGAAGAGCCAGAGCGTCAGCCGTGGCCAGGGGCCGAGCCAGGCCTGCGCCCCGGCATAGGTGCCGCCCTGGCGTACATAGATACCCTCGAGGAGGCCCACCGTGCCCGTCAAGAGCGCGCTGAGCAGCGTGCCGGCCAAGGTGAGCACGAAGGAGAGGCGGGCCAGGTTGTGGTTGCGCAGCGGGCGGCCGATGAGGCGCGGCAGGGCGTAGCAGGTGAGGCCCATGGCGAGCATAATCACGCCGCCGACGATCACCAACTGCTCGCTGACCTCGTCGGCGACGAGCTGCGCCGGCTCGCCGGCCAAAGCCAGCCATTGCCGCACGGCCGGCAACTGCACAAGCAGCCCATGGATGCCACCCGCGAACAGAAAACCGGCTGCAGCGAGGACGTACTTGGGCAGCGCCGTGTCATAGCCGGCAATCTCTGCCCGCGTGAAGGCATAGGGTTCAGCGGCCGGAGTGTGGGTGCGCCGCCGGACGAGCCAGACAATCGCCCACAGCGCGCAAAGCGCCCCGAGAATTGCGAACACGGCTTCCTCAAGCTGCATGCCACAAGATATGGAGCGCCGCCCTAGAGCCAGCGATGCGGCAGGCTGGCGGAGGTGAGACGGGCGGCGCTCCATGCTCGGCCGATCATGGCCCCCGAGGACCATGGGGGTCTGGTGTCCCTCGCCCTTGCCGGCAGAGGGAGGCCACGGTCCCCCGTCCCGCGAGCGACGACGCGGGCGGCGATGCCGGGGCGGGAGCAGCCCTCGGCCGTTGCTACACCCATGCCTTCACGTTCGCCTGAAGGCTCCAGCCTACTAAGCAACAAACGTGCCAGGACGGCGGCGTTGTAGCCAGCCGGCGCCGGTTGTGCGTGGCGCGGCTTACGCATTACGCATTACGCATCACGTACTACGCCCGTGCCACATCCACCGCCGCGCGGATGGCCAGGACATGCGCCGGCGTGCTGCCGCAGCAGGCGCCAACGACGCTCGCCCCCAGGTCGATCAACGTCCGCGCGTGTTCGGCAAACTCGTCGGGGGTGGTGTCCCAAGTCGTCTCGCCGGCCTGCAGGTGCGGCATGCCGGCGTTGGGTTGGGCGATCAGCGGCAGCGAGACGGCGCGGCGCATCTCTCGCAGGGCGATGACAACCGCCTCGGGACCCTCGCCGCAGTTGGCGCCGACCGCGTCTGCCCCCAAGGTCTGCACTTCGCGGGCCGCCTCTTCGGCCGTGGCGCCCATGACGGTGCGCCCGGTATCATCAAAGGCAAAGGTGACAAAGACCGGCAGGTTGGTAACGCGCCGCGCCGCGCGCAGGGCCGCCCGCGCCTCCAGCACATCGCTCATCGTCTCCACCAGGATGACGTCGGCGCCGGCCTCGGCGAGGATGGCCGCCTGCTCGGCAAAGGCGTCTTCGGCTTGCTCGCAGCGCAGGTCACCCAGGGGCTCGATCAGGCGCCCCGTCGGTCCCATCGACCCGGCCACCCAGGCCACAGCGCCGGCCACCTGCCGCGCCAACTCCACGCCGCGGCGCACGAGCTCGGCCCGCCCATGCCCATTGACCTGATCGGGCAGGCGCAGGCGGTTGCCGCCAAAGGTGTTGGTCGTCAGGATCTGTGCGCCGGCGGCCAGGTAGGCCTCGTGCATGCTGCGCACGATCTCGGGCTGTTCCACATTCCACAGCTCCGGCATCGTCCCCGGCGGCAGGCCACGCGCCTGCAGATAAGTGCCGATGGCGCCATCCGCCACGAGGATGGAGGGCGGGCACATCCGCGACAGGATATCCGCGGGCATATGGAGACCTCCTCACCGTGCTGGTCACGGCTCTTGAGCACGATACGTGCCTGCGGTGCGCCTCACGCCTCGAGCACGGCACGAATGCGCCGCAGGCCGCGGCCCACCGCCTCCTGCTTCTGGATCTTGAAATGGCCGAGTTGCCCGGTGTGCTCGACGTGCGGGCCGCCGCAGACCTCCTTCGAGAACTCGCCGATGGAGTACACGTTGACCCGGTCGCCATAGCGTTCGCCAAAGAACGCCAGGGCGCCGCTGGCCTGCGCTTCCTCCAGGCTCATCTGGTCTACGCACACCGGATAGTCGGCGGCGATGGCCTCGTTCACCAGGTCCTCCACCCGCTGCAACTGCTCGTCGGTCAGTTTTTCGGGGTGGGCAAAGTCAAAGCGCAGCCGGTCGACGGTGATGTTCGAGCCGGCCTGGCGCACATGCTCGCCCAACACGAGGCGCAGCGCCGCGTGCAGCAGGTGCGTGGCCGTGTGCAGCCTGGTCGTGGCCTCGCTGTGGTCGGCCAGGCCGCCGGCGAACTTGAGCTCGGCGCCCGCCCGCGACATCTGCTGGTGCCTGGCGTACGCCTCCTGGAAGCCGGCCTCGTCGACCGCGATGCCTCGCTCGCGCGCCATCTCGGCGGTCAGCTCCAGCGGGAAGCCATAGGTCTCGTACAGGTAAAAGGCATCACGGCCGCTGATCTGCCCCTCCTGCAGGCGGGCCACCAGGCGCTCGAACTCGCGCTCGCCCCGCTGCAACGCCTGCAGGAAGCGCCCCTCCTCGAGAGCGATCTCGTGGGCGATCAGCTCGCGCTTTTCGGCCAACTCGGGGTAGGCCAGCGCATAGTGCTGCACCACTACCATGGCCAGGTCGGGCAGCACCGAGCCCTCGATGCCCAGCATGCGCGCGTAGCGCATCGCCCGCCGCAGCAGCCGGCGCAGGATGTAGCCCTGCTCCACATTCGAGGGCAACACGCCATCGGCCATCAGGAAGGTCGAGGCGCGGATGTGGTCGGCCACGATGCGCATGGCGCGCAGGCTCTCGCCCTCGTAGGCGCGGCCCGAGAGCGCCTGCAGCCGCTCCATGATCGACGCAAAAAGCTCGGTGCGGAAGACGTCGTCGTAGCCGTGCAGCACGGCCACGGTGCGCTCGAGCCCCATGCCCGTATCCACATTGCGCTGCGCCAGCGGCTCGTAGGTGCCCGCCGCCGTCTTGTTGTATTGCATAAAGACGTCGTTCCACACCTCGACATAGCGCCCGCAGTCGCACGAGGGGTCACAGTCCTCGCCACGGCCCTCGCCGCACGGCTCGCCGGTAAAGTAGAACATTTCGGTATCGGGGCCGCAGGGGCCCGTCTGCCCGGCTGGCCCCCACCAGTTCTGCTTCTTGCCGAAAAAGTAGATGCGCTCGCGCGGGATGCCCAGAGACTCCCAGATGGCCGCCGATTCCTCGTCGCGCGGCGCATCCGCGTCGCCCGCAAAGCAGCTCACGTGCAGCCGCTCGGCGGGGATGCCCAGCACCTGGGTCAGGAACTCGTAGCTCCAGGTGATGGCTTCCTTCTTGAAATAGTCGCCCAGCGACCAGTTGCCCAGCATCTCAAAGAAGGTCAGGTGCGTTGTATCGCCCACCTCGTCGATGTCGTCGGTGCGCAGGCACTTTTGCACGCTCGTCAGGCGCCTGCCCTGCGGGTGCGGCTGCCCCGCGAGGAAGGGCACGAGTGGGTGCATCCCCGCCGTGGTAAAGAGCACCGTCGGGTCGTGCTCGGGGATCAGCGGCGCCGAGCCGAGCTCGGCGTGGCCGCGCGCCTTGAAGAACTCGATGTAGGCACGCCGCAGCTCCTGGCCGGTCAATTGCTTCATGAGATTACTCCTCCTACAAATAAAAAAGCCCCTGCCTCCTGGCAAGGACCCATGCGATGGGCGGTACCACCTTGCTGCGCGCCGCCGTCACCGGCCGGCGCCTCGCTGCCTCCCTAGATGCGAGCCTGTGGGGCAGGCATCCTTGTCTGCCCACTCTCACTGGGGGACGGGCAGGCGAGGACGCCTGCCCCACAGGCTCGAGAGGCCACCTCTGTAACGGGAGGGCCCGGCAGGCTTTACCGGCCGCAAGCGGCGTTCTTCCTGCATCTCGGGGAAGGCTTCGGCGCCCGCTATGTGGCCGCGTCGCACCGCCCCGCGGCTCTCTGCACACACCCTGCCGGCACCTACTTGATCCCGTCAATGACCGTTCTCAATTGCTGAGCAAAATAGCACAGGTGCCGCGTGCTGTCAAGGTCGAGGCAGGCGCGAGCGATATGGGCAGCCGGGTTATTCCTCGGGTGCGGGCGGGGCTTGGACCAGGCTCTCGGCGTTGAGGATGATGCTTTGCTCCGCCGGCAACAGCACGGTACGCACCGACGGCGCCAGTTTGACCGCCCACTGGTACTGGATCAGCTCCGGGTTGTTGCGCAGTTGCGCCGCGATCAAGCGCAGTGCCTCGGCCTCGGCCCCGGCTTCGACCTCGCGTGCCTCCGCGCGCCCCGCGGCAGCGATGACGGCTGCCTTTCTCTCGCCCTCGGCGCGCGCCAGCGAGATCTCTACGTCCCTCTGCGCCGCCTGGAGCTCGTACTGCTTCTGTAGGGCGGCCTGCTCGGCAACCTGCTTGCGCTCGATGGCTTTGTCGAACTCGTCGGAGAAGGTCACGTTGGCCAGGGAAAAGGCGTCGACGACAATGTTGTTGCGTAGCAGGCGCGTGGCCAGATCTGCCTGGATCATATCGCGCAGGGCAGCGCGCTGCACCAGGACACTCTCGACCCGGTAGCCCGCCGTAGCGGCCTTGATGGCCTCGTGTATGGCCGGGTAGATGATCACATTCTCGTAGCTCATGCCCACGCCGCGATAGAGCTCGCCGACGTGCTCCGGCTGCAGGTGATAGTTGAGGACGCCGGTGACCATGATCGTCTGCAGGTCGCTGGAGGCAGCTTCGGTCACGATCTCGATCTTTTTGGTGCGCACATCGATCGGCACCACCTGGCGCGCTACCGGCGGCAGCACGAGGTGAAACCCCTCGGGCAGTGAGCCTTCTTCCACCCGCCCCAGCATCACCACGACGCCGCGCTGGCCGGGCCCGATGATTGTGTAGCTCGATAGAACCACCAGGGCCAGCAGCACCAACACCACCAATAGCCCCACAACGCGAAGCGAAAAGCTGGGACCCCTCTTCACAGAGAACCTCCTGGGTTTGTCTACGCCGGGGCGGCAGTTCATCCCAAGCGGCAAGCGGATAAGTCGCCAACGATCCTTGCCCACCGATTATACCACCTCTTCTCGCAACGACCCAGCAGCGGCCATTCCTGTTCGCGGGCTGTTGTAAGCTTGTGCGGATTGCGGACTCGGTGTATCATGGAGAGTGGGTATGGGCCGGCTGTTCTTTCACAAGGAGGTACACCATGGGCATCAGATTCCCATCGGAAGAATGGATCCAGGCGCTGAAGGACCAGCTCAACGCCAGCGAAGCCTACGAGCGTTCGGCCAAAGACTGGGAAGGGGATTTCATCTTTGTCGCCGAGCCCGACGCCGCGTACCCGGAGCACGCCTACCTCTTCCTCGGCCTCTACCACGGCAAGTGCACCGACGCTGCGCTGATCCACAGCCAGGATGAGCGCAAAGCCGAGTTCGTCATTAGCGCGGCCTTTGGCGTCTGGCGCCAGGTCATCGAGGGCAAGCTCGACCCCATCCAGGGCATGATGACACGCAAGCTCAAGCTCTCGGGCAACATGATGAAGATCATGCGCTACCCCAAGGCCGCCAAAGAGATCATCGCCTGCTGCGCCAAGGTGCCCACTGATTTCGAATAGCACGGGGTCTGAACCGCGAAGAGCGCCAAGGAAGCACAAAGGTATGTTATCCCTTGGCGACGCCTTCGCGCGCTTGGCGCTCTTCGCGGTTCAGGGGTTCCTGCCCGGGAGGTAGTGCCCATGTGGTACTTTGTCTCGCCGCAGATCGTCTTCGGTGAGGGCGCGCTCGACGCCCTCGACGAACTCGTGGGCCGGCGGGCGCTCGTGGTCACCGACGCCACGCTGGTGCGGCTCGGCCTGGTGGAGGAGGTGGCGGCCCACCTGGCCCGCGCCGGCCTCGAGCTGCGCGTGTTCGACGAGGTGGAGCCCGACCCCTCGGTGGCGACGGTGCGCCGCGGCGCCGCACTGGCGCTCGAGTACGAGCCGGATTGGATCGTCGGCCTCGGCGGCGGCTCGTGTCTGGATGCGGCCAAGGCCATCTGGGTGCTCTACGAGCGGCCCGACCTGGAGCCAGGCGCCATCAACCCCATGGAGCCGCTCGGCCTGCGCCAAAAGGCGCGCCTCATCACCATCCCCACCACCAGCGGCACCGGCGCCGAGGCCACCTGGGCCATCGTGCTCACCGATACCGTCGAGCAGCGCAAGATGGGCCTGGGCAGCCGCGAGAACGCCGCCGACTTGGCCATCGTCGACCCGGCCCTGGCCAGCCGACTGCCGCCGCGCATCACCGCCGACACCGGCCTCGACGCCCTGACCCACGCCGTGGAGGCCTACACCTGCAACTGGCACACCGATATTACCGACGGCCTGGCGCTGCAGGCGGTGCGCCTGGTCTTTGCCTACCTGCCGCGCGCCGTGGCCGACGGGTCGGACGCCGAGGCGCGCGAGCGGCTGCACAACGCCGCCACCTGCGCCGGCCTGGCCTTCGGCAACGCCATGGCCTCGCTCGCCCACGCCATGGGCCACGCCCTCGGCGCCGTCTTCCACCTGCCCCACGGCCGCGCCGTGGCGCTCTGCCTGCCCTACACCGTCGAGTTCGCCGCCCGCGAGGCGCCCGAGCGCTTTGCCGAGCTAGAGGCCCTGGTCGCCGTCGCCCCAACCGAGGGCGAAAGCGGCGCCCGCGCCCTGGCCGCGCGCATCCGCGCCCTGGCGCGCCGGGTGGGCAACCCGCTGAGCCTCGCCGAGGCCGGCCTCGACCGCGCCGCCTACGAGGCGCAGCTCGACAAACTCGTCGACGACGCCTTTAACGACACGCAGATGGTCACCGCCGTGCGCGCGCCCTCGTACGACGAGCTGCGCCGGCTGTATGTGTATGCGCATGAGGGGCGAGAGGTCGATTTCTGACGCGTCAAACGTCAGGATGCCTCCGCGACATGCGGCGCTGATTCGCCGGCTGGTGCCTTGACATTTCACGCTTGATGTTTGACGTTGCGCTGCTCTGGATGAGAGAAGGGCTTTCTATGAACGGCTACCTGGGCACAATCCTGCGCGTGGACCTGACGGCGGGCCGGCTGTGGGATGAGCCGCTGAACGAGGATTATGCCCGCGGCTTTGTGGGCGGCTCGGGGCTGGCGGCGCGCTACGTCTACGACATGGTCGACGCCGGCACCGACCCCCTCGGCCCCGACAATCCTCTCGTCTTCATGGCCGGCCCCCTCGTCGGCACCGTCATGCCCTCGGCGGGGCGCTACAGCGTCGGTGGGCTCTCGCCGCTCACGCGCCTCTGGGGCGAGGCCAACTCGGGCGGCTTTTTCGGCCCCGAGCTGCGCTTTGCCGGCTACGACGGCCTCATCGTCACCGGCCAGGCGGCGCGGCCGGTGTGGCTGGCCATCGTCGCCGGCCGGGCCGAACTGCGCGACGCGGGCGAGCTCTGGGGCCTCGATTCCTACGCCACCCAGGAGCGGGCGCGCCAGGCGCTGGGCGAGCCCAAGGCGCGCGTGGCCTGCATCGGCGTGGCGGGCGAAAGGCTGGTCCGGCTCGGCGCGGTGATGAACGACGCCGGCCGCAGCGCAGCGCGCACCGGGCTGGGCGCCGTCATGGGGTCAAAGCGGCTGAAGGCCATCGCCGTGCGCGGCTCGGCAGCCGTCCCGGTGGCCGACGCCGCGGCGCTGCAGGCCGTGGCGCGCGAGGTCAACGCCTTTGCCAAAGAGGATATGGCCTCGGCGTCGATCCGCCTAGCCGGCACCGCGGGCGCCCTCGACGTCAGCCTGATGTATGGCGACCTGCCCATCCGCTACTTCCAGCAGGGCGAGTGGGCCGAGGCGGGCAACCTCTCGGGGGTGCTCATGGCCGAGCAGTACCTCAACCGCGGCCGCGCCTGCTACCGCTGCCCCATCGGCTGCGGTCGCGAGACACGCGCCCCCCGCTATGGCGTCGCCAGCGTCGACGGCCCCGAGTACGAGTCGCTCGGCGCGCTGGGCACGCTCGTCATGGTCGCCGACCTCGAAGCGGTGATCTATGCCAACCACCTGTGCAACGTCTATGGGCTCGATACCATCTCGACCGGCAGCACCATCGCCCTGGCCTGCGAGCTCTATGCGCGCGGCCTGCTGACGGCGGCCGACACCGGCGGCCTGGAGCTGCGTTACGGCGATGCGGCTATGGTGCACCGCCTGATCGAGATGACCGCCCATCGCGAAGGCTTTGGCGACGTGCTGGCCGAAGGGTCAGCCGCGCTGGCCGAGCGGGCCGGCGTGCCCGGGCTGGCGGCGGCCGTCAACCGCCTGGAGGTGCCCCTGCACGACCCGCGTGCCTTCGCCGGCCTCGCCGTGAGCTATGCCCTCTCGCCGCGCGGCGCCTGCCACATGGAAGGCGACATGTACGGCGTCGATATGGGGCAGTGCCCCGCGCCCGAGCTGGGCATCGTGCCCGGCGACCGCTTTGACGACACCGAGGAAAAAGGGCGCGTGGCGGCCCGCCAGCAGGCCTGGCGCAACCTCTACAACGCCCTCACCCTGTGCCAGTTCCAGAACCCCGGCGTCGACGCCGTGCTCGCCGCGCTCAACGCTGCCACCGGCTGGGGCTGGCAGTTGGAGGAATTGATGGCTGCCGGCAAACGCATCGTCACCCTCAAGCGCCTGCTCAACCTGCGCCGCGGCCTCACGCGTGAGTGCGACCGCCTGCCCGAGCTCCTGCTGCAGCCGCTTGCTGAAGGCGGCACTGAGGGCCGCGTGCCCGACGTGGCGGCGCTGCTCGCCGGCGCCTACGCCGAGTACGGCTGGGACCCGGAGAGCGGCCGGCCGGCGGAAGAGACGCTGCAGCGCCTGGGCCTGGCAAATCTCTAGGCACCTTCATAGATCGGCGCCCTACAACGCCCACAAGGGGCTAGGCTACATCGCCCATTCGATTACTTGACCGATTTTCTCGGTACCTTCAGTGGACACTCCAGGAGGGAACGTGGGAATCGTCGCCAACAAACCCGATCCATCCAGGTTCAACCGCCATCTCCCACTGCCGTTCGAGTTGCGCCTCAAAGACTTTGAGATGGCGATGCAGGACGTCTATGACTTTTTCTTTGACGTGAATAGGGCATTGGTGTAGCGGGGGTTGGAGCGCCTCGACGACATGCTACGCCCCGCCATCATGTCTGGGTTCCTCTCCGACATGCTGACCGCGAGCCTCGCCAAGCATTCGCGAACCCTCACCGTCAACCGCTATCACAACGGCCACCCCGACCTGGTCGTCAGAGGCGTGTACCCACAGGACAGTATCAGGTCGGGCTCGGAGGGCGTCGAGGTCAAGACCACGCGCAAGGCAGGGGGCGCCGTCGACACGCATGGGGCAAGGGATCAGTACATGTGCGTTTTCGTGTATGAGGTCGATACCGAATCCGAGCCCGCCCGCGACCGCAGCCCAATGGCCTTCACCGAGGTCTACATCGCCCACGTCACCAAGGCAGACTTTCGGAAGAACCCTCGCGGTGAACTGGGAACGCGGACCGCGACCCTCCATCGAGAGGGCATCGAGAGGTTGCGGCAGGGCTGGGTCTACAGGTTGAGGGAGTAGTTGAGGCCGTTCCTGAGAGCGGCAAGCGCGGGGATTGATTGGCGCGCCATCTCGTAGTAGCAGATATCGTGCTCGACGCCGATGCTCCGGTATCCCACCGCCTCTGCCGCGGCGAGAGTTGAGCCTGATCCACTAAACGGGTCCAGGACGATGCCCTCTCCCAGGGGCAGCACGCCGCGCACGACAACGCGCAGGAACTGCTGAGGCTTCAGGCTTGGGTGCGGAGCAACAGCTCGTTCCGACTTGTGAGTGGGAGCCGATGTGATGACGTCTCCAAATGGCCTCTCGCTCGACGGCCTGCGGAAACCGCCGGTCTTCCACTTGCGCAAATTGTCCTGAACTCGGCCCTCGATGGGCTTTCTGAACAACAGCCAGGGCTCCCACATCGAGCGCGGCATCACGCTCACCCCAGGGAACTGCTCGTGCGCTGCCTTGGGCCGATCTCCACCACGCATCGTCATCACAAGGCGAACAATCTCTCCACGGCGCTCCAGCCCGGCACGCGCCAGCGCGTTGGAAACGATGTATGACAGAAGAGGGTTGCTCGCGACCACAACGTTCGCCCCAGGCACGAGCACTGGCAGCAGGAGTTGCGCCCAGTGGTGGAAGAACTGCTCGAGGGCATGAAGATCCTGGTTTGATAGCACGGTGAAGCGTGGCAGAGGAGAGCGCTTTGTGCCGTCGAACGAGGGAGGAATGCGCCATACGCCGCCCTTGCCGTTCCTTAGCTTCTCCTGTTGCTCCGCCGTGTACTCGAGCAGGCCATAGGGAGGGTCCGTCACCACCGCATGTACCGAGTTCTCCGGCTGTGCGCGCAGCCACTCGAAGCAATCGGCATTGTAGAGGGTGGCCTGGCCGAATGAGAAGGATGGCCAGTGCGTCGCAGACGCCGACTCCTGAACCTCATACTCCTGCACGCTGCTCTCCCGCAGTGCATAGCAGCCTCTGGCGTTGCGCACGAAGAGCGCTGGCGTGTTGAGCCGCAGGTAAGAGCGCACGCTCGAGGGTGCCGCATCGCCGATCAACTCCTCCACCCCGCGCTCGATCTCGGGGAGTGTGACCCCCTCCGGCCTCAGGGAAAGCACCCTGAGGATCGCGTCCCTGACTTCGCCTGGGCGCCGCTTGCTCGCCATGGTGCCTCCACTGGAATAGTGACTACAGACTGTGCATATAGTGTAAGACGTCTAGACGTCGTTGTCAAATCGTGCCAGCGGAGCTTTCACGCCCTCTCGGCCTGTGGCGCTGGGCGGCTCGGCAATCCTGTCAGAGGCACTGGAACACGCAGAGGCCCTTGGTTCAGAAGGAACCTCTTGCCGATGCTGCCCTGAGGTCGATGTCCTCAGATGAGATGAGGGCGATGGCGTAGCGCACGCGGGCACGGATGTCCTCGACCTGGAGATCTGGGTAATAGCCGCGGATGATCTCGTCGAACGGAAGGCCCTCGTTGATGAGCTCCAGTACATCGCGAACGGTGATGCGTGTGCCCGCCACGCAGGGCTTGCCGAAGTGGATCTTGGGATCAACCGAGATGCGCTCGATCATTTGTACACCTCCTGCCCATCGGGTCTCACCACATGCTGCAGAACCAGGCCATCGTTGGCGTCAAGTATAACATGAGAGCGCTCTGTCTGCGAGTAATCATGCAGAGATGCCTGCAGACAGGATAGGCCTGATCTCCCGCGGTATCCCTGATGCACCGATTCCCCTGGCGATTGGCCAATTGGCAGAGACTCACTGCTGGCTGGCGAGCCTGAGCTCGAGCTCGTGCGCACGCCTGTGGGCATGAAGGCCTTCTGCCTCTAGTATACACAGCGGCGAGAAAAGGTTCGCTTCTATAGTTATGGTATAATACAGTCGAACTGCAGCCACCATTGGAATCAGGAGAGAACTATGGGACCATTGACCTGGCTCATCTTTGGCGCCCTCGCCGGCTGGGTGGCCGGCCACATTGCCGGCACGCACCGCCGGCAGGGTTGCCTGCTCAATGCCATTATCGGCGTCGTCGGCGCCTTCATTGGGGGTTGCTGATGGAGGTGGTGACGGGGCACAGCTACTGGTTCGCCTTCAACCTGCCAAGCTTTGTCGTCGCCGTTATCGGCTCGGTGATCCTGCTGGCGATTGCTGGGTTGGCGCGCCGCTAGCGCCGCTGGAATGAGCGGGTCTCGCGCACGGCATGCCGTGCGCGAGACCCGCTGCTATGCCGACACCCATCCTCGGCGCACTGCCGCGATGATCAACACCACCACGACTGCAGCCGAACCGGCCCACGCCGCCAGCACGACCTCACGCACCCCCGCCTGGCGCACCGCAATGGCTGTAAGGGACCAGACGATGACTGCCACGTACGCCAGGTCCACTCGGGTCCAGGCGACCGCCGCAGCGATGCCGGTCGCGATGGTGACCAACGCCACAGCCCACACCACGGGCGCCAGGCCAAAGCCGTTCCAGCCAAAGGCCGTCAGCGCCACTGCGACGTTGGCAATCGAGGCCACCGTAATCCAGGCCAGGTAGATGGAGAAGGGGGCGTTAATCAGCCACTGCTCGATGAAGGGCAGCCGCACCAGGCCAATGTCGAAGAGCAGATAGATGGAGATCAGCGAGCCCAGCAGGATAAAGATCGCCACCAGTGTGGCCGCAAAGATGTTGTAGGACCACAAAAAGATCCAGGCGATGTTGGCTGCCGAACTGAGGACGAAGAGCCAACCGATGCGCTGCAGGCGAGGGTTGCGCCGTTGAGCGGGGAGTGCCTGGTAGACGATAAAACCGGCCAGGAAGATATAGATGATCCCCCAGATGATGAACGCATAGCCGGCCGGGGTGACTAGGGTGGGGAAGCGGTTGGAGACATCGGCCGTCGTCTGGCCGTTGAAGCGCACAATGCTCGCCGCGGCATTCACGGCGACCACCGCCACGTAGGCGATAATGTTGGCTACCACGCGCGCAAGATCGCGGTCCATGGCGCCTCCAGGCCCGCAGAGTATACCGAAGAGAGCGGGCCGTGAGGGCTCTACAGCAAGAAAGGTGCCAGGAAGAGCACGGGGCCTCAGTTCGGGATCAATCGCGGCAGGCGCGACGCATTGCCCTCCACCGCCTCGCCCAACTTGCCGCCGGCCAGCCAGTCCTCCAGCAATGCCAGGAGCCAGGCGAGCAGGGTGTAGGGCAGCCAGTGCGCGCCGAAGGGATAGTCGCGGCCGAGCACAGTGACCGCGAAGGGCCAGGGCTCGAAGGGGCGCGTCGCCAGCAGGGTCACACCAACAGCCGCCAGGAGCAGCGGGTGGCGCACCAGGGCGAACGGGCCTCCTAGCGGGGGCGGCTCGGGCGGCCGCCAGAAGCAGAGCGTGCGCCGCAGCCCCGCCGTTGCGATGGCCCAGCCGCCCAGCGCCAGAAAGCCGGCCGTGCCCAGCCAGCAGAGGATGTCGGCCCATTGGTTGTCACGCAGCAGCGCCAGCGGCCCGCCCCACAGCAGCATCAGTTGGCGGCCGGCCACCACCACCGTGCCGCAGGCCACCGCCGCCAGCCCCAGCTCGCCCAGGCGCGCCAGCGCGTAGAAGGGGCGTCCCCAGCGCAGCGTCACCTGCTGCAGCAGACGACCCGGCAGAAGCACTGCAGAGGCGCAGAGTTGGAGCGTCATTGCGAGCGGAGCGAAGCAATCTCCAAGCCGCGGATTGGGGATTGCTTCGTCGGCGGCCCCGGCCGCCTCCTCGCAATGACAGGAAACCTCCGCGCCCTCTGCGCCTCTGCGGTGAGTTCGGCACCAATCTCCGAGATGGACGCGGAGCGCGGCCCGTTGTGCCGGGAAGGTCGGCCAGAGCCGCGGCACGCGCCGCGCATAGGCCCGGTACGCCTCGCCAAAGTGGGCCACCAACTCCCGTTCCTCGAGGATGCTCAGCAGCCACAGCGCCAGCGCCAGCAGCACCCAGTTGGCGTTGAGCGAGCGGTAGAAGACGGCCCCGCCCAACATGCCCCACGGCACAGCGAACGGGTCGAAGAGCCGGATGCTGCAGAACGTCAGCGCGATGGTCGAGAGGAACTGCGGATGGCGCACCAGGGCGTAGGGGCCGCTCGTCACCAGCCGGTCCTCCACGTGGCGGAAGAGGAAGGAGCGGCGCAGCCCCAGCGCCAGGATGGCCCACACGTCGAGGGCACAGGAGAGCACGACGCCCGCCCACCAGACCACATCCCAGGCATTGCCGCGCGGCAGCCAGCCCACCGGCCGGCCGAAGAGCCTGGAGCCGGCCAAGACCGTCGGCGCATACAGCGCCAGCCAGCCCGCCGCGAGCAGCACGACCCCCACCGGCCGGATGAGCGCCGAGACGATATAGTAGCCCGCGCCCCAGCGCCGGCCGAGCTGGTGGGTGTAGCGCGTCAGCCACAGCCCCACCACCCCGCCCAGCCACACGAGCGGCGCGTAGGGGTGCAGCGGCGCCAGCGCCGGAATGTAGATGGGGAAGATGGGCGGAAACACGGCTCACCTCACGAACAGCGGCGCCAGGTAGATGACCTCCAGCGCCTCGTAGATGGCTGCTATCGCCAAGACCACTGCCACCAGCAGGTAGAGCCACGCTGCTCGCTTCAGCCCGGCCACGTAGCCCTGCCGGTGGCCCTCAGCGCCCACGCTGCGCGGCCAGAGGAAGGCTTTGCCCTGGATGTAGACGCCCAGCATGGCGATGATGTACCCCTGTCCCTCCAAGAGCAGGGTCAGCGAGTGGGGGATCATCGGCCCGGCAACCTGCGGGCTGGCCGGCGAGAGCAGCAGCCCCCAGAGCACCGCCCGGTACAGGCCCATGAGCACGCCGAAAAAGGGCACGATCAGCGAGGGCAGGGTGATCTGCACCAGGGTGCCCAGCAGCAGGTTGACCGCAAAGGTGATGCCCATCGCTGCCAGCACCTGGCCGCCACCATAGGCGCCGGCCACCGCCGTCAGCGGCCCTTCGGCAAAGGCAGCGCCCACCGACTCGAGCAGCGACTGTTGCAGCGACGGGTTTGTCGACACATAGATCATGCCCAGGATGACCAGGCCATAGTAGGCCAGGTTCAGCGCCAGGTAGGCGCGCCGGTACTCCTGAACAGTCTCCCACGCACGCCGGATCGCCTTCATGCACCACTTCTCCTGTTAAGATACCTGCTCCGGCCCCAAGCCTTGGGCAAGGGGTTTTGGGAGGCTGGCACCGATGCCCTGCCCCCCGCGGGGGGCAGGGCATCGGTGCCAGCCTCCCAAAACCCCTCCTTGAGGGGCCCGCACCGGGCTTGTGCAATGCGTGCAAGCTGCTGCGCTGCGCTTGCAGCTATGAGATTGCTCTGTCGGCGGTCCGTGCCCCGCACGAGCCGCCTCCTGCTCACGACGTCGGCCGCCGGCCCGTAGGCGCGACATGTTGCCGCGGGACTCTCCCGCGCGGCACGATGCCGCGGCTACGATGCGACGTCATCCGCCTGGCGCAGGGTTGCGGCGACCCTGGGGTACTGCTCATGACGTCG
>Ga0116161_1000332_pt1 | contig 53752 bp, 53 predicted proteins | sample AD_JPNAS3_MetaG_FD_89877 | JGI IMG/M metagenome (GOLD analysis project Ga0116161, IMG submission 89877) | Active sludge microbial communities of municipal wastewater-treating anaerobic digesters from Japan - AD_JPNAS3_MetaG | ecosystem: Engineered > Bioreactor > Anaerobic > Digestate | place... | reverse complement strand
TTTAATGGTGATACTGCTATTATCTTCTAGGCAAATTGGATATGCCTTCTTAATTTCATCCCAAGTTGGATCACTTGCATTCACTGAAATAATTCCATCTTTACTTTGTACTGTTGCTTTAGCATCTTTTGTCGTTAGAAAGGCTAAATAAGCAGCAACAATTTGTCGTTCTTTATCGTTTGCATACTCATTACGAACAATGTAATTAAAGTTACGCTTTAATGTATAACTACCATTTAGTACATTTGCTTCTGTAGGAGCAACACCCTCATAACTCAATCCCTTCAATCCTGAAGCAGCAAGTGACGCTAATGAAATATAGCCAATCCCGAACTCATCATTTTTCAAAGCGCTGATCATCGAACCGTTTCCATCTACTTCAACATAGTTTGAAACTAATTTTGTGTTGTCTGTAGTTGCTTCGGAAAAACCGATTGTTGTGAAAAAGCCATCTCTTGTTCCACTTGTAGTATCCCTTGTATAAACTTTAATGTTCTCTTCTACTGGTTCTTTACACCCTACACTCACTAATAAAACTCCTAGCATAAAAAATGCTATCAATAAATAGTTGATAAATTTCTTCATCGATTCATCTCTCCTTTTTACACCACCATTTTACTAGAGTAAAGTCTGATAAACTATCATGATTTGTAAAAGAATGTAAAAAAGTTGTAAATTTTGCACTAATATATGAGAAATAATAGGGATTTTTAATGCAATTGTTAAATTTCTAGCAAAAAAAAAGGTCCAAATACGATATTAGACCTTTTGTTTTCATATGTCTTTAAGCAACTCGTTATAATTGCCAAAAACTTGCATTGATACTCGTTATACTTACATTTTCCTGCTAAAAAGTGGAAACTAGAGGAAAATTCGTAATCAAGATTTTTTTCGAGAAAAAATAATTATTTAAAGTAATAAGTGTTAGATAATAATTTGATATAAAATCAGCAAAAAAGACCTCTCTTTAGGGTAAGAGGCCTAACCCACTACTGTTTCCGTAGCCGAATGTGCACTAGCCTTTTAACGTGGTCCTAGGCACGACGCTGTCCACGAGCAACCATAACTTATGCCATTAGGGAGGATTCATGACTCCTCAATAATATAATACGATTTTTATTTTAAAATTCCTAAAAGAAATTATTTTAATTTTGCTTTTATAGATTCTACTCTTTCAAGCTCACATTCAAGTTCTGCTTTATCATTAGGATTATCAGCAGTTTCAATTAATTCTTTTAGATCTTGTTCTTCTACTAAAAGTATACCTACTAATGTTTGAACTTCTCTATCTGTCAAGTTTAAAACAGGCACGTTCACACCTTCCTTTCTAAATTATGATTGATAATAATTGACGTCACTTTCTATCGAATTTACTGTACTTTACCACCAATCAAAAAGTATGTCAAACGCACTTAAATTGCTGCCACTCATTTTTTGATAAAAAAGATTCTTAAAGGTTATTTTATTTTTCTATAAGGGCTCTTAGAAGCCTCTTTTTTATAAAAAAGTATCTCATACCCCTATGTAAACATTTTCATTAAATTTTTTATTTATCCTTATTAATTTGCTTGAATATTTGGTTAGTTCCGGTAGCCGTTAAACCAGATGCACCACCAATAATAATTGCTACTATTGCATTAGTTGCAGGTATAATTGATGGGATAAAGTAGAAACAGATAATTCCTGCTATTACTCCAATTATTAAAGATATTAAAGGAATGAATCTTAAAAACTTCTCATTGTTATTAAATGCCTTCTTTAATATTTCAATAATAAAATACACAGCTGCTGCGATTGCTGGAACGCTAATTAAATTTAAATATTCCATGATTTACCTCCTATTTATGTGCCTGTTTATTTATATGATCTTCAATATCATTTATAGCTTCTGTCACAGGTCCATTACATCCCTGTTCTTTTAAACCTTTAAGGCATGCGAGGACACCTTTAGTTAAAATTGATTGTTCTTCTTTTATAGCTTTTATATCAGAATCATTCTTATCCCTTTTTAAAAGCCAATTATGGAAAGTAAAAACAGCACCGAGTATTACCCCAAGTGCTGTTATCACTGATGCTACTAATAATATAAGTTGTGTTGTTTCACTCATATGTACCTCCTACTAAAGCCATGATGGCTTTTCTGGTATGACTTTAGTTTCAGTCACTTCAAGCCATGCCTCGTACCACGCCTCAATTTCTTCTCTTTGAATTTCTGTTAGCTTGTTCCACCAAAGCTGTGATCTATTATCAAGAATGCTAAAACATTCTCTTTGCCTTCTTTCTCTTAATGAATTCTCATCCATTAAAGATTCAAGTACGAACTCACCATTTAAATACCTCCAATTAGTATTGAAACTAAATGTTGATATTTGTTCTAACTGTTCATCAGTAACTTCAAGTTCTATTGTTGCATCTCTAATATAAGGACTTTCAACATACCCGTTTTCATTAATCTTAATAATCATAGGTCCTCCTAATAACCGATAACTAAATATGTGACATATCTAGTACCTGCACCATCATTTGCTATATAAACTGTTGTGCCACTTATATAAGTCATACAAATTCCTTTTGTACCACTTAAGCTTTCATTTGAAGCAGTCGCCTGACAGGTTGCATAGACATAGGATATATTTGTAAAATATGAACCTAGATAAATTGAACCCCATGCATCTTGTGCTAATGACATTCTGCCACACCAGATTCTTATATGTCTTCCAGCAGTTGGAAATATATTCTCAAATGCAGGTATTCTCATCATTTCTTGTATTGAAATATTAGTTTTACATGTAGCAGCTTCGTTACCATCTGTGTAATAGATTGATAATCCATTCTGATCTAGTTGAGACCAGTATTGGCCATAATAACCATCTGATTTAAATCCAAAATAAGCACTATTAATTCTCATGCTAGTTGCAGCAATTGCATACTTTGGTAATCTGTCATCAGTGCTTTCTTCACCAATACTAAAACTTCCATATGTATTATTTGAATATTTAAGACCACTACTATTAATTTCTAATTTACCAATCTTACCACTTTTTGAGATTAAGGCACCAGTATTATCAACACTAAAATTGCTACCTACTTTTATTGATGCGCCTTTAATATCTAATGATGTATCTCTTACAAAGAAATATGTACCACCATTTGATGCTACTGAAATCTCTGATGTATCTGGAACTAAAACATATCCTCTATCATCACCACTATTTGCACTTCCATCCTTACGATAAACAATAAAGATATAATCACCAGATTTTAAACCAGTATATTCTACCTTAGTATATGAACTTAATGTCTTACCACTTTGCTGATTTCCTCTTGTGTGAGCATAAACTGTAGAATCAGTTGATTGAGTTGGATATGCAGCAGCGTTAACTTTAGAAGCTATTGTATAGTCAAATGATGATTCAGCATAAGAACGAATATAAATAACTAAATTCATAGCACTATGCATTGTTATTTTACTAACTGCTTGAGTGCTATGTTGATTTTCGTTATTAGATTTATATCCAATTAAAGAAACTGATGTAAGCTCAATACCACTATTACTTCCAGGAGTTCCTGCATATAAACTATTTGATGTGATATTAAACCCACCAATCTTTCCTTGAAGTGCTGATATGATACCAGAATTAATCCAGCTAGCTTCAATCGCATCAGCCATTACATAGGTATAGCCATTTTTAGTATAGATTCCTCTTGAGATTCCTTGCGATTCTTTTGAACCTGCTAAAGCGTTACAAATATTAGTCCAGTTAACAGTCGCATCTGATCCTGCAGGACCAGTTGGACCAGTCGGACCTGTAGGCCCAGTAGGTCCGGTCGCACCAGTATCACCTTTATCACCCTTTGCACCTTTTAGTTCTGCTTTTTGAGTATCAGTTAAATTAATTCTTAAACCTACCGCTGTAACCACACCTGTTGGATCAACAGTAAAGTTAGGACCAAGTCTTATGCCATCAGTACCTATATAAACACCATTATGGCTGGTATCACTAAATGAGGTGACACCATTTTTTATTGCGTTGCTACTTAAAGTAAATCCTGCTATAGCTCCTTCAATAGACGTAATCTTACCATTTACTTCAAGTCCTGAACTATTAACCTTCATTACAGTCTTTTTATTTGAGTACAATTCAAAACCAGAGCTTTGAAGTTTCCATCCAAATGATGAGCTAGAATTGCCATATGCACTATTTGCTTTATTAGCAACCTCAGCAGAGATAGAACTTGCTGTTTGTTCTAAAGCTGAAACATCGGATTCTAAAACATTTATATCTTCTTTTGCTGTATCTAAATCTTCACCAATAGTTGTTATAACTTCCGTATGAGATTCAACAGTACTAGTAAGTCCATTTAGATTAGTTTCAAAAGTAGCTTGTTTTGTTGTTAAAGTCTGAACATTAGATTTTAAAGTGTCTGTGCCATTTTGTTCTTTCCAAGCTGTGCCATTATATACCTTAGTTAAAGGTGGGCTTTGAGACGTGTCTACCCACAACTGACCTTTATATGGATTTTGAGGAGCACTAGTTCCTGTATAAACATCATTCAAAGAATAAATTGTATATTGAGCTTGTGACCTCATAAAAGCACCTCCTATAAAACTACTTCAACCATGAATGTTGCTTTTGTAGTTACATCAGTATTTGAAACAGACAACGTCTTACCAGTCTTATGTCCACTAGTACCCCAGGAAGTATCAATCGCACCATCTTTATTATATTTAGTCCAAGTATATGTTCCTGTACCAGTTGCATCTATTTCAGCACCAGCTTGATATACAACCGCTTTTAATGTTGTGCTTCCTTGGCCATTCTTAAATACATCTCCACCAGTTGAAGTAATTACTACCTGAAGTGGATCTGCATTGTCTATAAATGTTGCTACATCAAAGAACTTAGAATTATAAGTATTTGATGCTGAATCAGTGTCTGTAGCACAGCACTTAAAGACAGCATATGAATCTACAGCTGCTGCATAGATAGTGATTGTTGCTGTAGTTGTACCAGTATACTTTCCAGTAGTATCAGATAACTTCCTCCAACCAATACCAAAATCAGCATCATATCCTGTTGAACTTGAGCTTGTTACAGATGAATCCATAATAGCCCATTTATAACCAACGTTTGTAGTATCTACGCTTGAGCCTCTCCAAAGTTCTGCTTTTGCTGTTAAAGTTGCTACATCATTATTCTTAAATACATTACCTGATGGTGTAGTAACGAGTAAGTCAACAATGCCTCCACCATTAACTACTCTTGAGAAAGCAATAGTCAAAGGATGAGTTATTTCAAGACCTGTAGATGCATCTTCATAAGTGATTACACACTTAAAATCAACACCAGCTAGTCCTGCCATGATATTAGCTTTTACAGTTAAGATATGATTCTTTACACCAGATAAAGCATAGTTGCCACCAGTTGTAATTGCTGTTGTAGATGTTCCTTGATACCACTTAACTGATTTAACTTGAGAACTAGTTATCTGGTCAGTTGTCGTACCAATTACATAAAGGCTTGGCGTAAGCACCAAATTAGATGATTGCCAGTTAGGAGTATATGATCCATTGTCTGGGTTATACATCTGAGTCTTTGGATGATTTGAGCCAATATAACCTGTTAAGGTTAAGGCGTCATTATAATCGATAATAGTAAATTGTCCCTGAGCTCTACTCATTTATTATTCCTCCTCTTCATTTCCTAATAAGGATCTTCTTGTAGTTGTATCTATTAAGTCACAATAAAATGTGGCTCTTACTTTCACATCTTCATTTGTTATTTGTATTTCTTTAGAACCACCAAAATGATCATGATTCCAAATAATATCAGAATCGGTATCACTTGAAACTCTAGTCCAGATAAATTGGTTATCATCAAGCGTATCTGTTATATCTTCATCCCAAGAATATACCGTTGCTTTTAAGGTGGTATTGATATCACCATTTTTGAAGATATTTCCATTTGTAGATGAAATAACTAACCTATACATCTTCTGTGCTTCAATGGTATCAATTCTAGTTATTTGTTCATCTACAGCTTCAGTTGTTGCATAGGCACGAAGTACAACCTCGCCAGTATCTAGGTTCCAATATGAACTTCCATCCTGACTAGATAAGACTCCAGCTTTTATAATATTTGCGATTAATGTTCCTGAAGTTATAAAATTAGCTACTATTGAACCATCTGCAGTTATTGCAGTTTCATATGGACCACTATAGCCATGAGATGAAAATCCAAGTCCTCCTAGATTCCATCTCCAGACATTTACAGCTTCTTCTATATTTTCACTATCTAAAATTAAAAGTTCATAAGGTGTACCATCATCTGCTGTATGTAGTACTACACATCCACCTTTAGCACCTGTTATGAGTTTGGTTGCATTTGAAATCGCACTTGTAAGTAAAAGAGGAAATCGATCGACTTCCTTCTTTGTATCTATGATTTCTTCTTCAATTGAATTTACTCTTACAGCAAGGTTTGATTTAGCTTCACCTAAAGTAATAGATTTATATTTTTCTAGAATAGTATCATAAACTGTTTTAATAACCTTCATTTTGACATCAATACCAAAAGCTCTATGTCTTACTGTCACAGTATCACATAGAGCTACTTTTTCACGAAGTGAACTTAGTGGTTCAAATGAAGCTTTTATAGTTAGTTTATCTACTCCAAGCGGATGATTTCTAATCCAGATATTAGCTTTAGTTCTTAAGGCGTATTCAGTTACACGCTCATCATCGCCAAACTGATCTGTAAAATCCTTAATATAAACCTTACCATTTTGAAGTATTGTATTATTAACCGGAAGTACTGCTTCTGGTAAAGTTACGATTGTCTCTTCTCTTGTCTCATCATCTTTTAAAATTCCATAAGGTAGAACATGTGTATAGGTATCTTCAATTGATGAATCACTATCAAGTTTCGTTAGATTCTTACCATATTCTATAACAACACCTCTATCTAGTCCTCGAGCTGAATGTTGCTTAATTACATAATTATCCCATTCAAACTCTCCACCCCAGATATCTAGCATTGATCCTTTAGAACCACCTAAGCATGCTCTTATAGATTTAGGAATATCAAAACTAAATGTCCTACCACTAGAAATATCAGTTTGATAAGTAAAATGATGATTGATTACAGCATCTTCAAGTAATTTATTACCTACTAATGCTGGACTATTATTTTCCAGAGTAAATGGTTTAACTGCGATATTCGCTAAATCATATGAAATATGTTGTGCCTTAATAGTTACAATTCCATTAATAGGAACTGAAATACTATAAATTCTAAAAGCCTGATTATCAGATATATCATTAGCTTTTACTAAGACGATGTATTCTTTTTGAAGTTTATCATATAAGAATCCACTGGTAGGATACTTTAAAGTTAATTCATAAGGTCCATTTCTTTCTTCTGTTACTTCGCAGGAAATTACATCTATTAAATGGCCTATTCCAAAGTTATTAAAAGTATAATCAGTTGGATTAAATAGTATTGGAATCATAGGCTCACCCACCTTGGTACAATCTCAATTCTTGTAATATCACCTTCAAATGAAATGATATTATTTCCTTCTACAAATTCAGGAAAGCCATCGCTACTAACTAGGTTGTTTTGAAGTAAAGTTCCCTTAAAACAGTTCATTTCTTCTGAATCTATTTCAATATATTCATCAATGGATAAAATATTAATAATACGATTACCTTTGTTATTCTGAATTATGACTCTTCCATCACCAGCACCAAAAATTCTCAAGTATGGACTTGAGGTAAGTGAGAATGGATTATTTAAAGTTGTTGTTTCAGTAATTGTTATTGTATTCAGGCCATCTAATAAATATCTTTGAGGTTTACAAGAAAAAGTTATAGTAAATGTTCCTATCTTATTTACTTCATCAGATATGTCTAACTTATTATTAAATACTGCTTTTCTTTTGAATCTTAAATCATATGAGTCTTTTAGATCATGATATGAATCTACATCTCTATATAACCAGTTCTTGATTAACGTGATTTTATCGGATAATTCTTCTATTGATTTTGAGACAACAAAACAAGTATAAGAAACACTTGAGTTTCCAAACCTATTATTAGATGCTATTAACTCACCATTTCTACCTGGAATCGCAGTCAAAGACAAGTCTCGTTTAGGAACTGAATATACTGATTTCTTTTGGATTCTTATATTAAATTCATCTGATCTATGTCCATTAAATTCAAAATAACTCATGTTCCAAATACAACTCCTTTTCTTCTTACAAAGCTATCTGCAACTTCCATTACTTCTTCAGTTAAGCTTGTTATATCTTCTCTTGAATAATTATTAAAATTATCAATGTGTAATTCTATTTTTAATCCTGATACTATATTTGACTTACCTAAAGTATCGACTGAACTTGAGACATTAAAATCAGTAGGCACCTTATTCATATCAGCACCTAAGTCATCAAATACATTATTTAGATCATTAGTCATAGTTTCAGCTGAATCTATAACTTCACCTGCAGTTTCATCAATACCTTTAGCTAAACCTTCCATCATCATGTCGCCAATAAAGGCCATCTTAGTTGATGGTGAGTGAATACCAAAGAAGTTCTTGATTCCATTCCACAAATTAGATGCCCAGTTAGATACTTGGTCCCAAATCCATGAAGCTAAAGATTTTATACCTTCCCATAAACCTCTAACTAAGTTCTTACCTACATCAGCCATTTGAGAAAAGCCTGAAGCAAATCCATTTATAATCGCACTTAATATTTGAGGTATATTCTTTACAATCTCAATGATAATTGTTGGTAGATTCTGAATTAATGCAGTAAATAACTGAACACCAACTTTAATAATTTTATCGATATTGCCTACAAAGGCATTAATGATACTTGTAATTATCTGTGGTATTGCTTGAACTACCATTACTATAATTTCTGGTAAAGCCTGTACTAAAGCAACTAATAATCTGATACCCGCATCAATTATTAATGGGATAGCATTTAAAACTGCATTAATGATTCCATCTATAATTTGAGGAATAGCTGCGACAATTGCAGCAATAATATCAGGTAAAGCATCAACAAGTGAAGTTAGTAATTGAATACCAACATCTATGATCTGCGGGATTGATCCTAAGATAAAATCAACAATAGCTAATATAATCTCTGGTAGTGCCTCAATTAAAATAGGTATTGCTTCAAGTATTCCCTGCGCTAGTCCTTCTATTAACTGAAGTGCAGCATCTAAAATTAAAGGCATATTTTCAATTAAAGTATTCACAAGCTGAACTACTACTTCTACAATTGCTGGTATTAATTCAGGAAGTGATGAAGCTATACCACTTGCAAGAGTTACTATCACTTGAATTGCAGCTTCAAGAATCTTAGGAAGATTAGCAAGTATTCCTTTTACTATAACAGATACTATCTGAATCGCACTTGATGTAAGTTTAGGTAATGCTTTTAATATTGCATTTAAGAAAGTATTCATTAGCTTTTCAGCTGCTGCTATTAAAACATCTAAGTTATCCACTATTGCTTCACCAATAGAAACAACAACACTTCCAATCATATCTACTATGGTTGGAATATGCTTCATAACTATATTTAATGCTTTAGGAAGTATCTCACCTATAACATCTGCGATCTTAGAAATATCACCATTTGCATCTTGAACACCTTTAGTAAATTCACCAAGCAAAGAAACTCCTTCAGATGCCAGGTCAGTCATTATAGGTAAAAGAACAGAACCTAATGCATTCTTAAGTGCTGTTGATCCATTATTTAAAAGTTGTAATTGATCATCTAAAGCACCATATGCATTTAACATTTCATCAGAAACAACGTAACCTGCATCATGAGCTTGTTTACCAAGTTCCTCCATCTTTTCAGCACCAGCTTCAATTAATGGATTTAATTCTTGTGCTGATTTACCTAAGATAGTCATTGCAAGTGCATCACGTTCAGTTTCATTTTCTAAATTACCTAGTGCTTCTATAATTTCCCAGTAAACAGTGTCACTATCCCTAAGTGTTCCATCAGCATTCATGACTTCAACACCTAATTTTTCATAGGCTTCAACCATTGTCTTAGATCCATCCTGTGCGGATTTCATAGACTTAATCTGTTTAGCCATTGACTTAGTTAAAGTATCGACAGACACGTCTACAAGTTCAGCTGCATACATATATTCTTGAAGTTTATCGGTAGCAATTCCTGTTACTTGACTTTCAGTAAGTACTGAGTCTGCATAAGCGGCACCTTCTTTAGTACATTCAACTAGCTTCTTTCCAACTGATACTATTGCAGCACCAACTGCAGCCATTGCAGCAGCCATACCTGCAGCGACACCTTTTACAACACTTCCTAATGCTTCAAACTTCTTTGATGAATCATCAGATTGTTTACCTGCATCTTCTACTTCATCACCAAACTTATCAGCACTCTTTTCAGCATCTTTAAATTCATTAGACGCTGTATCAAGTTCTTTATTATTATTTTGAAGCTCACGCTCCATCTTATTAAGTTCAGCTTCTGCTTCATTTAACTTTACTTGCCAGCTTTGAGTTCTTTTATCAGCTTCACCAAAAGATGAGGATGCATTATTTAATGCACCCTTTAATGTTTCAATCTTTTCTTTTTGAGCTTCAATAGATTTTTCTAATACTTCATTTCTTGCTGTTAGAGCCTCAACTGATTTATCATTTTTATCAAACTGAGACTCGACTAGTTTCATTTCTGATCCTAAAACTTTAAAGGAGTCGTTGATATCACGCAGTGCTGATTTAAATTCTTTTTCACCTTCAAGACCTATTTTTAATCCAAAGTTATCTGCCATATCAACCACCTCCTTCTCAGCATAAAAAAGACGATCTATTAAAAAAGTAGATCGCCTTAGTAAAACTAATCTTATATTGCAGATATTAAAGCATATATTCTAATAATTTATTTGTTTCGTTCTTTATACTATTAAACAGATATTCAAGTGATTCCCTTAAAATACTATAGTATTTTTCACCGGTTGCTTCTTCAGACATCTTTTGTCCACCATATCCGCCTAGAACTGCGCCTATTGCAGCACCAAATATACCACCCAAGAGAAATCCGCCAAGTGCTCCAGCACCAGCACCAGTTTTTGCTTCGCTTTTTGGTGAACATGTAGAACAGATTATAGAACAAGCCGTAAACACATTATCATCTAAGTCGGGTGTTTTCAATTCACCATGAAAATTATTATTCCACCAGTTTAAAAAAAATTCATAAGCCAAAACAGTAGCTGAATAAGCTATCATTGCCATACTAATATAGCCAGTATGATTTGGACAACGCTTTTTGAAGTACTCTCTTGCTAAATTAATACCTTTTTCTGTGCATAACTCTATTTTTGCATCTCTCTCAAGTCCTTCAATTGCATTATTTAATCCAATTTTAATTTGAGTTTTTTCATCAGAATACATCTTATCACCTTTTTTAATCATACACCTTCAGGAATTATATCTTCAATAAAAACTTCTATTTTTGGTTTTGAAATACCTTCAAACTGTTTATGGCATTCCCATAAATCTAAAAGTAATCCAAAAGGCATAAGCCATACTTCATCCTGAGTTAGATGTAAGTGTGCTAAGCCATAATATAAAAGACGAGTAAACAACTCTTCATCGCTTACTCGCCTACTGCGTTTTTTTCTTCTACTGATTCAATATTTCTTTTAACACCCTTATATAAGGCACTTGTGATTGCACCTTTAAAGTTTGCTAAATCTTCTGGTGTAGTTAGAATTTCAACCTCTTCTTCAGTTAAGAGGTCTTTTTTATCATTTGGATTTTTAAAGTTATGAATTAAGATTGGCTGATTTGCAAGAGTTACAATTAACCATACAATTTCACCAATTGCAGCTTCATAATCCTTATTTGATAAAAGTTTATCTCCTAACTTTTCGAGACCACCATATTTTTTAGCAATTTCCTTAGTAGCTTTAGTTGTTAAAAGAAGTTCATATTCTTTATCACCAATTTTAATGGTTGCACTTCTTTCATCAGCCATTAGTTATTACCTCCATTTGTTTGGTATGTAGGCTCATAAACTGAATCATACCAAGTACTGATAATTGCTGTATTAGAATCAGATTCAGTAACTTCAGCTTTCCATAAGTGCTTATTTGCACCATCAACTTTCTTTTTAGTGAAGATTGTTCCTTCAATAGTAGGTGTTGAAAATGTGATTGAATCACCTTTTGTAGCTAAGTTAGTAGCTGGTACACCAAATAAAACTCTATATAACCAGTAATATTTATATTTACCATTAGCTTTCTTAGCTCTAAAGCCAATAGCCACATATCTACAAACATCCTCGCCTGAAGATACAAGTACACCATTTTGATCTAATCTTGCACCAACAAGTGCAGCTGCAGCATCATTTCCAATGTCATCAATACCTAAAGATAATGTTCCTGATTTAAATTCTTTTACTGATTCAGCTTGTCCATCATCTGCAAATAAAGTAGCTTCATTTAATTCAATAGATAGATCAGCAGAGATCGCTTTTGCAAGTTGAACTGGAGTTCCATATGTCTCATTACCATTTTCATCTTCAGTAATTGGTGCATAGTAAAGTTTATCTAATCCTATAGTTGCCATTTTAATTTTCCTCCTCTAAATTTACTTCATAAGTTTTGGCTATATCTATTGTGTAATGATGATAGCCAGTATCAGTTTCATAACCGTTATATCTTCTATCGGTTATAGTAAAAAAACGAGTTAGTAATTTTCCAATAATGCTATTCTTTAACCTTATATAGTTATTTTTAGTATATATTGAAATTCTTAACTCTTGTTTATCCGCTTGAGGTAAGTTATCAGCGCTTAATGGATATGAATCAGCAAGTGGAACTAAAACAATATATTCACTTGGTGCGACATCAGAAAATATACCTGTCTCAACCGGAATATTTAAAGTGTCTATCATAGATTTAGTTTCTTCTAATATATTCATAGTTTCTTGATTTCCTCCTCAAGTTTACTTTTCATCACATTCATGCATTCACTTCTAGATTGATTTTTAGCATTCTTTAAAAATGGTCTAGCAGGTTGACCATGCTTACCATATTCAATAATGTTAGCTACCATTGCATTACTACTACCATCTTTACGATATTCATCGAATCCCACTTTGATGTTATAGTTACCATTTCTATCGACTAAAACAGGACTTAGGCCAAGTGAAGAGACTAACTGACCTGATGATGGTCCTTCTACTACTTCAGCTAGATTCGATTTAGTCTTTTTTAAGACTACGTCTCCTCCAGCTTCAAGAGTCACTTTAGCTATATCGTCCATCTTACTACCCAATGTTGATAGTTTCTTAAGTAGATCATCTGGTAACTTTGCAGTACATTTAGCCATTAGATGGTTCCACCTTTTTAGCTAAGAGTTCAATATACATGCCTCTACCTTTTACATTTTCAACCGATAAAATATCGTATCTGATGTTATCAATAAGTAAGTAATGCTTAGTAGTAATAGTAAGTGTAGGTATTCTTCTTAATTTAATAAGATTTGTAGCCTCGCTAAAAGCCGCCAAATTGGCCCAACGTTCGCTTCCATGCCTTTCTTCAACAAACACTCGAACTTCCGCTAAAACCGCAACAGTCTGCGTTCTAAAGCCCTCAGAATCGATTGTGTTTGTTATAGTACAAATGGATGCTTTCTTATTCATTAAACCAAGCCCCATAGCCTACACCTTCCATTCTCTATCTAGAAGTAATAATGAATTTGCAGTTTTCCAGACATTGTCTGAAGCATTTGTATTATCAGCAAAAAAGCCACCTGTAGAACCATCGCGTGATTCATAAAAGTGGCTTGCTAGCATAATAACTGCTTGTTTAGTTCTTTCGCTCATATCATGACTTTGATAATAGCCTTCATCTAAATGCTGATAACCTTCTGCATATGAAATAGCGGCAGCGATATGGTTTAGAATCAGACTATCATCGTCATTGAATGTAACAATTAAATTATTCTTAACTTGTTCTAATAAATCTTCCTTTACCACTGCCACTACCTCCTAATACTAATTACCTGCTTGTGCAGCTGCTTTTTGTTGTAATACTTTGATTGCTTCTGGAAGGATTAACTTTCCATCTACTCTTTGTGTTGCAACGAATCCTGTTTGATCAGTTGCAGCATAAAGTTCATTTAATTTCTTAAAGATACGTCCTTGTCTATCAGCAATCCAGTAATAGCTAAAATCACCAAATGCGATAGTCTTTGCACCTGCTGCAATTGCTGGTACATAGCTAGATGTATAGACAGGTCTACCTAAGATAGTATCTGGTGTTCCTGCAGTTAATGCTGGTTGCCATAAATAGTTATCATTCTTATCTTTAAGTTTTCTGATAGCTTTTACTGTAGAATCATTTAAGATCCATACTGCTTTCTTTCTATAAGGTGCTTTTAATGAATAGAATAAATCAATTAATTCATCAGCTGTAATTGCTGTAGCTGAAGCTGCAGTAACACCAACTTCTGCACCACCAGTAGTATTAAAGATACCTACAGGTTTACCAGTACCATTACCAGTGAAGAATGCTTCTTCCTCTTTAGTACCGATACGTCTTGCGAATTCCTTAGAAATATAAGATTCTAAGTTAAATGCGCTATCATTTAAAAGTTCGTTAGAAACTTTAATTAATGTACCTAACTTATAAGCACCAATTGATACTTGATTGAATGCATCATCACTATCAGAAATAGTACCTTCCTCATCAACCCAAGAAGCTGAGCCTTTAGATGCAACAACAGGAATCTTACGATCACCAGACGATGTCTTGATAACATGTGCAAGTTTTCTGAAGATGTTTTCTTCCTCTAATGCTTCAACTAGGGTATTTTCATATTCATCGGGAACTAAATAGCCACCTTCTGAATCAGTACCAATTTGAAGAGCATCATGTACTTCAGGTCTAACTGTTTTACTTCTCATTGCATTCCAGAAACTCTTCTTATAGTTCTTAGATGCTCTACCAGTCTTTTCTTCATCATCACTAGCCATAGGCTTATTAACGATAGGTGCATTAACTGGTTTATTAAGTTCTGCTTCAATAGCATTTCTTCTTTCAAGACGTTTGATTTCATTAGTTAACTTATCAAAGTCTTCTTCCATCTTGGCATATTTAGCATCATCTTCAGCTGATAATACGCCACTTTCATTTGTTTGAGCTTTTAAGAATGCATCCATTGCTTTCCATAAATTTGCTCTCTTTTCAACAAGTTCATTCATAGTCATCATTGTTTTTTTCCTCCTAAATATATTTTTTTATTTTGACTAATTCATTTTTTAAAGTTTTTATATCTCTACCCTTTGGCTCATCCATAGGTTTAGATATCTTATTAACTAGCTTTGCTTCAAACTCCTTAGCACCAAACATATATGAATCATCTGGCACTACTTGAGTTTCAGTCTTTTCTAAGATTCCATCAGCAAATCCAAGTTCAATAGCTTTATTTGAGTTCATCCAAGTTTCAGCTTCCATTAGCTTTGATAACATTGCACGACTCTTATTTGTCTTAATCTGGTAAGCATTGATAATGGATTCTTTTACTTCATTTAATACATCGATAGCTTTTTCCATATCTCTATGATCACCAAAGGCTGCCATTGCAGGATTATGAATCATCATAAGTGATGTAGGTGACATTAAAACCTTATTACCAGCCATAGCAATTACTGAAGCTGCACTTGCTGCAATACCATCAATCTTAACTGTAACTTCACCCTTATAATCAATTAGCATTGAATAGATTTGTGAAGCAGCAATACAATCTCCTCCTGGACTATTAATCCATACAGTGATTGGTCCATCTCCTGAATAAAGTTCATCTTTAAACATTCGAGGTGTTACATCATCTTCAAACCATGATTCTTCAGCAATAGTTCCGTTAAGTTCTAGTACTCTTTCTTCTAAGGTTTCGTTGGTCACTTTCTTCCAGTTCCAAAACTTCTTCATTAGTATCCTCCTTCTTGTTTTTATCTGCATAAGCTCCTGCCTTATTAAGCGGTAGCATATTGCCATTTATTAAATACAAATCTCCACCAGATTCAGCTGGTATCTTATCTAAGTTTTCAAGTTCTCTTATATCATTAGCACTCATCCATCCATTTTGTCTTGCAGTTGCATAGCCTTGCATTCTAGATTGATAATCGCCTCTAAGTAGACCTTCTACATTGAATTTAAAGAAATAAACCTTTTTTTCATCAACACTTAAAAGGGCTCTATTTAGTGATTGTTCCCATCTAATAATCCAAGGATCTAATGTGTACTTAACAAACTCTAGTGATTGCTGTTCAATATTTGAAAAGCTTGATTTTTCTAAGTCACCTACCATATGTGGTGGAACTCTAAAGATACGAGCTATTTCATTTATCTGAAACTTTCTCGTTTCTAAGAACTGTGCTTGTTCTGGTGAAATAGATATAGGCGTGTATTTCATACCTTCTTCTAGGACTGCAACTTTACCAGAGTTAGCAGAACCACCGAATGTAGCATTCCAGTTTTCTCTTAATCTTGCAGGATCTTTAATAGTCCCTGGATGTTCTAAGACTCCTGAAGGTGCAGCACCATTAGCAAAGAACTTAGCTCCGTATTCTTCTGTAGCTATTGCAAGTCCTATAGCATTCTTTGCCATTGCAATAGGTGAATAACCAACCAAGCCATCAAATCCAAGTCCTGGAATATGAAGTACATCACGAGTTGAAAGTGTAACTGTTCCAGATTCTTTACCTTCTTCTTGGCTTCTTTGGTAGGTATAATAAAGCACTCCATTTTCATCTCTATCTACACTCATCTTATTTGGCATTAAAGGATATAAAGCTATAACCTCACCTTTACCATTTCTAATAATCTGTGCATAGGCATTACCCCATAAAAGTAAATGAGTCATTAAAGTTTCTCTAAAAACAAATGAGCTCATTTCAGGGTTTGGCTCATCATGAAGCAAATGATATAAATTACTATCAATCGCTTTAGATTTTGAACCATCATTATTGTATTTATAGAAATGAAGCGGTAATCCTGCGACAGCTTCTGCTAAGATACGAACGCAACTATAAACTGCAGTCATCTGCATAGCGCTTCTTTCAGTTACTGATTTACCTGCAGAACTTCCACCCATAAAGAATGTATATTGACTTCCAACAGTTCTATTTTCAGGATGATCTCTTGCTTTTCTTCTAAATAGTCCCATTTCTACCTCCTAAATAAAAAGGAGACCACGAGAATCATATATAGATTCGTTGCCTCCATCATTTCTTATTGCTCTATCAAGTGCCATAACTGTTGCCACAGCACCATCAATCTTTTCTGTAGATTTAGATTTATCCATCTTTATATTTCCAGCTGGATCAGTTCTTACACAGACATTATCCATCATCCACCTTAATACTGGATGACCGTTATGTCTTAATCTACCTGCTAAAACTAGATTCATTAGTTCTTTTGTAGGTGGACTCATATCTTTAAAACCCTGACCAAAAGGAATGACTGTAAATCCCATATTATCTAGATCCTGTGTCATTTGAACAGCACCCCATCTATCAAATGAGATTTCTTTAATATTGTATTTCTTCCCTAAATCCTCAATGAATGTTTCAATGAATCCATAATGTATTACATTACCTTCTGTTGTTTGAATATATCCTTGGTGTTCCCATAAATCATATGGAACGTGGTCCTTTGCAACACGTCTATCCATATTCTCTTCTGGAATCCAAAAGTAAGGTAAGATGTAATAATTGTCATCATCTTTGGTTGGTGGGAATACTAAAACAAATGCTGTAATATCTGTCGTTGATGATAAGTCAAGTCCACCATAACAAATACGTCCTTCTAAATCTTCAGGTTTAAAATCAGTCTTACATTTGTCCCATTTTTCCATAGGCATCCATCTGACTGCTTGTTTAACCCATTGATTAAGTCTAAGCTGTCTAAATGAATTCTCTTCACTAGGTGTTTCTTGTGCAGACCTACAGGCATCTTTTATCTTATCGATAGTAACTGTAATACCTAAACTAGGATTAGCCTTCTTCCATACCTTAGGATCTGTCCAGTCATCTTCAGGATCTGCGCCATATATAACAGGATAAAATGTAGGATCGTGTTTTCTACCTTCAAGTAAATCTTTAGCTTTTTGATGCACTTCATATCCTATAGATTTTGTGTCATCACCTGCTGTTGTAATTAAAAAGAATAAAGGTTGCTTTCTTGCATCTCCTGAACCTTTGGTCATTACATCATATAGTTTTCTATTAGGTTGAGTATGAAGTTCATCAAAAACAACACCATGTACATTGAATCCATGCTTAGAGTAAGCTTCAGCAGATAAAACCTGATAAACACTATTCGTTGGCAAATAAGTAATAGTCTTCTTTGCTCTTGATACTTTGCATCTAGATCTTAAAGAAGGTTCAAGTTCCACCATATCAGCAGCTACCTTAAAAACAATTGAAGCTTGGTTTCTATCAGCAGCACATCCGTATACTTCTGCACTCTCTTCACCATCACAACAAAGTAGATATAAAGCTACTGCTGCAGCTAGTTCTGACTTACCCTGTTTCTTTGGTATTTCAATATAGGCAGTATTGAACTGTCTATATCCATCAGGTTTTAATGTTCCAAAAACATCTCTTATAATTTGTTCTTGCCAATCAATAAGTTCAAATGGTTTATTAAACCAAGTACCAATTGTATGCTTAAGACACTCTATAAAATTTACTGCAACATCAGCAGCTTTCTTATCATAAATGGAGTTTTTAGCTTTAAACTTAGTTGGCACATACTTCTTAAGCTTTCTCAAAGCCTATACCTCCTATAGTAAAAAAAGCCGGCATAACCGACTCATTTATATAATTAATCAACAAGCTTTCTAGGAACTATGATGAAGTCTCCAACTAAATCAGTTTCAAATAGCTTATATCCAAGTTCATTAAAATCTTTATTTTTAAGTTTGCCTTCTTCATCAGCAAATGTAATATAACCTGTAAGTATCTGTGCCTCTTCTTCAATGTATCCATCTACGAACTTCTGAAGCTCTGATAAACTGAATTTGTTTTTCTTTGGTGTAATAAGTTCTAGGCTATCCTTTTTAACTAAAAGGCCACAACTTCCTTTGCCTAAATTAGCTAAGAATACTCTATAAGGAACTATTACGTTATTATTACACTTATCACAGCAGCACTTTCCAGCTACTGGTGCAGGGTTATTTCCATACCCTTCAAACTCAGAACCACAAATACAACATTTATGAAGTATCTCAACCCTGTCTTCACCATATACTACATTTAAACTTGAACCATTATCCCATTTAACTAAGATTGAGCCAATGTCATCCACACCTTCAACTGTTCCTTTAGTTCCAATAGGAGGTGCCTGAACATCATCCATATGAACTAGTTTTACTCTAGTTCCTTTTGGATAACTGCGCTTAATAATATCTAACAATTCTTTTTTCATATCTCTTCACCATCTTTGCCAAATAACTTAATTTGTCTAATGGTATCATTATGAAATAATCCAATAGCATAAATTAGTGCAGCTTCTTCAGTCCAGCCAAGTGAATGAATATAGTAATTAACTAAATATTCAATTCCTTTTCTTGATGTTTCAGTCTTATCGCAATGTTCATAAAGATCTCTTCTTAATTCATCAATCTTCTTTTCTGGATTAACTTCTTCAATTCTAAATTCATCAACTGAGTCTAAGTCATGAATAAACTTCTCAGCCTCAACTTCTGTTTCAAAATAACAGATTGCTTTACCATCCAAATCAACTACTTTAAATAATAATTCACTCATTATAATACCTCCTTGGTCATACATATATATCACTCTAAAGAGTGATTATAGCAAGTACATTATTCAGATATTTCACCTAGTTTCTTAACTAGATCCTTATAGTAAAGTTTTACTCCGTTACGAACACAATAAACATTATCTTCATCATTGGTATTATCAACATAACGTCTAAGAATTACTGAAGCATACTTTTCATCAAGTTCCATTGTGAAGCATATTCTATTAGTTAATTCACAGGCCATTAAAGTTGAACCAGAACCACCAAATGTATCTATTACAATTGCATTTTCTTGACTTGAATTTTGGATTGGATAAGAAAGTAAGTCTAGAGGTTTAGATGTTGGATGGTTCTCATTTCTTTTAGGCTTTTTGAAATTCCAGATAGTTGTTTGCTTTCTATCTGAATACCAGTTATGTTTTCCGTTTTTTAAGAATCCATATAGAACTGGTTCATGCTGCCATTGATAATCAGATCTTCCTAAAACTAAAGAATCCTTAACCCAGATACAGCAACCTGCAAGATGGAATCCTGCATCAATAAATGCTGTTCTAAAGTTTAATCCTTCAGTATCAGCATGGAAACAATAAGCCGAAGCTCCGCTTTCACAATGAGCAACCATATTCTTAAATGCCTTAAGCAAGAATTCATAGAACTCTTCATTTTTAAGTGAATCGTTTTGAATCTTAAGTCCTGCACTTGAACAGAAAGAAACTCCATAAGGTGGATCAGTTAAAACTAAATTAGCTCTTTTGTTATCCATGAGCTTATTTACATCTTCTTCATTTGTAGCGTCACCACACATTAATCTATGTCGACCTACAAACCAGACATCTCCTCTTTCAACAAATGAAGCTTCTTCTAATGCTTTAGTTAAATCATAATCATCATCTTCAACATCAGTCTTTTCTTCTTTGAAGAAATCTGCAATCTCATCAGAATCAAAGCCAGTCAAAGATAAATCGTAACTTTCAGCCTCTAAGGCTTCAAGTTCAACCTTTAATAACTCTTCATCCCATCCTGCATCAAGAGCCATTCTGTTATCAGCAATAATATATGCTTTCTTCTGTGCTTCAGTTAGATAATCAACTAAAACACATGGCACTTCTTTTATTCCTTCAGCTTTAGCTGCAAGAACTCTACCATGACCAGCTATGATATTAAAATCTTTATCAATGATTACAGGATTAATGAATCCAAACTCTCTTAGACTTGATCTAAGTTTATTTATTTGCTCTGGACTGTGGGTTCTAGCATTATTTACATAAGGGATTAACTTATTAATATCAATAAGTTTCATTTCTTTAGTGGTCTTACTCATTAGAATAACCCCCATTCAGCAAACTTCTCAAAGCCTCCTAAATCAGAAATGAATTCACGAGCTATTTCAACTACTTCTTCATAAGGTCTACCATCTATTGTTTCATCCCCAATTGCACATGAAAGTTCTACTGTTTGACCTGTCTCTTGAGCTTTTAAGAAACAATAAATATTCACAGACACGTCTGCTTTCGATAAGTCCTTACCATGAAGACCTCCTCCTGTAACTGAATCAGCCATATCAGATCCTAACTTACGATTAGTTGCACCTGTATCAACATCAGTTCCACCAGTCCATTCACCTAAAGGATTAACAATTGCCTTTGGATACTTATGCTTGATTTCAAAGTTCTTAGCTTTTGATTGGCAGATAATTAATTTAGAACCATCAATGATATACTTACCATCACTGTGGTATTCAGAATAAATCTTTCTTGCAATCTCTGTTAGTTCCTTTTGTTCTTTAGTTAAAGGGACACCTTTAAAGATTCCATTATCACCACATCTAATTTTTCCCTCTTGATTATCTGCTAAGTGTGAGTCTTGAGGAACTTCTACATAATCAATAAATACTCTGCCTGCAATTCTTCTTGCAGCTCTAATTACATCTTTTTTATCTAAAAGAACACTAGTTTCAGCAATGATATGACATTTGCCATGACCGATTAATACTTCAACTGCTATTCTAGGGTTCTTAGTTTCCTTATATGCTAAATCAACAATAGCACCTGCTATCCTATCCGCTATTTTATCTGGGTGTTTAGGATTTACTTTTTCAAACATCTTTTATTTTCCTCCATTTAAAAAGGCCACCCTTAGGTGACCATTATTTCATTCTTGATCTTAAAAGTCTTTCCATCATACTATCGTTTGGATTAGCACCTTTAAAATCTACAGTACAATTTTCTTTTACTACCTGGAATATCTGAAACCAGATATTATTTGTTTGCTTCATAAAGCTCTGACTCATTGCTACATATGGACTTTGTATTGGATTACCTGAAGTTGGATGTTTTCCTAAAAATCCATACTTAGTTATTGCCTCTTCACATTGAATCCAACGCGCAACGCTCATAGCATATGATTCTATAAGTTGTTTATTAACAATTTTATGACAGCCTAATTTTTTAAGCCATAGATAAGTTTCTTTATAAATCTCTGCTGCAATAAGCTGTTTACCATCTCTTTGCAGTGCAGATAGATAATCTTTTACAGGTGGCATATCCACTCCTTCAAGTTCAGCTCCTTCTAAATCAGGTGTTTCAATAACTTTTATAGTTCTATGTCCTGGATTACCTTCAGCTATCTTATCTATGGTGGCTTTTTTCTTTCTACCAGCACCTGGCCTAGCACCTCCATGTGAGTTAGCATTTGCCATGCTTTTATCCTCCTTTTTCAAGATTAATTATTCAAGTTTTAACTTGAACTTACATTCTTAGTTCAGCAGTTATATTACAAAGTAATATAAAACGTATCAAGTTATAAATGAGGCTATTCCCCTTTTGAAATCGCGAAAAATGCACACGAAACCCCTGGCCGATTTTATTATATAAAATCGTAGAGATTTAACTCCCCCTAGGGCTATGTTTCATGAGGGTGTCTATCACCTAATTCGATATGAATCTTATTGTGACAGCTTCTACAAAGACTCATAAGGTTTGATACATCATTAGTACCACCACGATTAACTGGTAATATGTGGTGCACTTCTTCCATTGGTGTAACCCTGCCTTCCTTCAAACATCGTTCACATAAAGGATGAGCTTTAGCATATTTATCTCTTATTCTCTTCCAAGCCCTACCATATTTCTTTTTATGATCTGGCGAGCGTTCGTACTTGTCATAGATTTGAACAGCTTCTTTCTTATGCTTCTCACAATATGTACCATCTGTTAGGTTAGGACAGCCAGGAAATGCACATGGTTTCTTTGGTTTATATGGCATGTTCCTCCTCCTTTCAGATAAAGAAAAAAGTCCAGCGGCGTGAATCTGGACTTATATTCTCTATGGCTTTCGCCAATTATACCATATCATAAGAGGTGCCAGTGCCACAACGGTCCGCGATGGTCCACAATGGTCCACTATGGTCCGACTTGCAAAAGCTCTAGTGCTTTATCATGCCATCTTTTTCTGGTTGTTTGAGAGATAAATAATCTATCCTGTATCTCTTCCCACGTAAGCCAGTTAATGTAACGATAGACCAACAAGAACTGAAGTTTATCATCATCAAGCTTCACAATAGAAGATTCTATTTCTACCTTTACAGCACTAGCCTTAGCTTCAAGATCTTTTAGTTCTCTTTCTGCATCAAGTCCTCTCATAATCCATTTAACAAATGGTGCTTCAAAAGATGGAGTATGATCCACTCTTTCTACAGAAAAATCCTGTCCTGGAATCGAATGTGATTGTTCTTCACAAAAGGCAATATACTGTTTCTTTCTTTCAATCTTTTCTATTAAATTATGATATCGACTTAAATATTCTTTCTTATCCAAATTACCACCACGCCTTTATGATTGCTTATATTTTACTAGATAAATCTAGTAAATATAATTTGCTTAAGATAATACTTTTCAATTAACGACCTAGATAGTAGCTATGTTGAAAAAAGAAAAAAGGTAAGAATCACTCCTACCTTTCTATCTATTTAAGTGTCAATCACTCTACAGTTATTTGACCTTCAATTTATTAAATTAAAATTTTCACCTAAATGACAGGTTTTAACATACATTTTCCATTACTTTCAATTAAATGTCATTTTGAGATACAAATAACTAACATTATTTACTATTAGAATTAGTGCTATTTATACTTCTCTAAAAGAGGTAATAACCATTTTAAAATCCAACGCTTAGTTGTATCATAATTTCCTGAATCATAATATATTGCAGCAACAATAGCTTCTATATATGGATCATGTTCACCACAAACAACCATTTTATCTTGAGGAGGATTATCCATTAAGAAATAGTCACTATTATAAGAAAACTTAATCCAGCCTTCTTTTAACATAACCCTGTGCATAGTCTCATTATTCTCAAGATCTTTTTTAGCATCAGTAATTGAACCCTTAGTTGTTAATCCATCTCTATATAGTTTATCAGCGATGACGGATTTAATAATAGTATCACCTAAAGTTGCTAAGCCTTCATTTGAATACTCTTTATGGTTCTTACCATCAGTATCTTTTTTTGGTAGCAATACTGATTTCATAGCTTTTGATAACCATTCTATTTCATTAAAGTGATAATGCAAGATAAGCTCAAATTTTTTCATCTCGCTTTTTATTCTTTCTTTTTCTAAAGCCATATTAATCACCATTTATAAAGATATAATCCTCAGCTGTTACTTCTTCTATAGCTATAGAATTATTGAAGTATCCTTCTTCTTTTTTATATCTATCAGTAATAAAAGATAGTTCCTTATTCTTAGAACCTAATAATACTCTCTTGTCATCAAGTTGTTCTTCAATAAAAGGACCATCAATTAATAAATCAACAGATGCAACTAGACTTTTATCTAGATAAGTTTTGCTTTTTCCTGAAAACATTATGATTCCTAATCCTAATTTATGAATCTCATTATTAAAGTATTTTAAACCAGTTTGTAGAGAAGGCTCTCCACCACTCAGAGTTATACCTTCTATATCAAACTTATCTTTAGCTTCTTTAACAATATCGATAAGTTCTTTTAATGTAACTATATGATTAGGAACTAATGGTTGTAAATTCTTATTACAACATCCTCTACAATTGATGTTACATCCTTGAAACCAAATGCAGCATCTCTTATACGGACCTTCAGTTTTAGTGCATAATTTTATATATGCTACATTAAACTTAATCGAAGTCAAAGCTGAATCCATCTTTAGTTACCTTTGTAATAATTCTACTTCCTTTTAAAGAACGTAACTCATCTTTATTTTCAAATAAGAACATTGCAAGAGGATCTAATAATCTATCATTGATAGCATTTAAAATATCTCGACCACCTTTAGATGAATCTACAGCTTTTAGAATATATTCGATAGCTTCCAATTCTTTCTCAAATTCTAATTCAAGCTTATACTTTTCTTCAATTCCTCTAATAACTGGTTTCAACTTGTTCTTACAGATCTTAATTTGGAAATCTCTATCTTGAATGAAATTAAATGGAACAATATTGTTATATCCAATACGACCTAATAATTCTGGTCTCTTTAATTCATTATCAAAGTAATCTTTTACAATCTTAATAAATTCTTTTGCTACACCTTCTTTATCAGATGATGCTTGAACTTGGTTAGCACCTAAGTTAGATGTGAATACTATAATTGTGTCGCTGAAGTATACAGTTTCACCTTTAGAATCAGTTAAACGACCATCTTCCAAAATTTGTAAGAATATATCTAGAATACGTGGATTGGGTTTTGCAGCCTTTTCAATTTCATCAAACAGAACAACTGAGAATGGGTGTTCTTTAATGGCATTTGTTAATTGGCCACCTTCTTCATATCCAACATATCCAGGTGCAGCACCTATTAATTTTTGATCACTATTCTCTTGAGCATATTCAGACATATCAAATCTAATACAAGCTTGTTCATCACCAAATAAGAATTTAGCTAAAGCCTTTGAAAGCTCAGTTTTACCTACACCAGTAGGACCAACAAAGAAGAATACACCTTTTGGCATTGATCTAGATGAAGTTTTATGAAGGCCTGTTAAACCCATATATGCTTTAACAACAGTCTTTTCAATTTTTTCAATTGCTTCTTCTTGACCTATAACTCTGTCAGATAATTCTTTTTTAATATTCTTAACTCTAGATTGTTCTAATTTTTCCCATGGATTTTCTTTTTCACCATATTTGAATAAATAGAATAACTTATCAAAAGTCATCTTATCTTCTTTTCTAGACATTCTTGATAATTGAATAATCTCACGATTAGTGAAATCTTCAAGCATATCAATACAATCGATATTTTCATTATCAAGCAATGAGCTAGTACCAGATTTTAATCTAACTTCAAATGAATCTTCTATCTTTTGAATCATTTGTTTTCTTTCTTCTCTATCTGGTTTTTGTAATGTTACAATTTCAACTTCAGGATTTCCTTGATAGAAAGATAATGGTAATCCAGACGCCTTATTTAAAATAATGACAACAACACTTTCGTTGCAGTCAGTGTTTAAATAATCTACTTTTCTATCCTTTAGAGCTTTACCTAATAAAGTAATATTTTGTCTTTCATCATCGCTTAACCCATTAACACTGAATAAATATTCAGACCAATTGATAATGAAAGCTACTTTTTTCTTTTTATCAATTACATTCTTATAAACAACATTTAAGATTTCAGCTGGTGATTTAAATAAGCCTTGTTGTGCTTTAGGTGTTTCTTCTTCATCACCTAAATCATATGCATCACCTTCTACTTCAACTTCATCTGTTAAAGTAAGCTTATCAATTGCACCAGTTGCACCTTCAACTCTATCCCAGTAAACAATGTCTTGATAATCCATATCTTTGAACATTGCTTCAAGATATTCTCTTAATGTGACGATATTATTCTTTTCATTTAAATAAACGTCACCAACATTGCCATCAATCATGACACATTTTTTAATTCCAGCATTTCTTCTGATCTTATTAAAACTATTTTGTAAAGACATATGTTTACCTCCTAATTAGTACCCTTATTTTTGTTTATGTATTGATATTTTTGAGTTTGAATCTTGTCTGGATTTTCCCACGTTACTTCTTCATGAAGAATATTGATATCATAGATATTCTTTAAATCTTCTAAGAATGGTTCTATATCTTTCTTACATGCATGGCCTTCATATTCATCAAAGTGGTACATAAACTTACCATTAAGTTGAATTTCAAATTCAGCCATTTGTCCAGATGCCTTTAAAGCAACTAATTTAACAATATTTCTTTCTTTATCAATCTTAAGATTCTTCTTTGTATCAACAATGAATCCTCTATCTTTGATTGCTTTAATAATAACTTTTAAAGTTTCTTTTCTTACTGTTTCGTCAGTAATTGCTTCATTAGCAATAGCATTAGCTTCATCAATAGATTTAGCTTTATCTAATTCTTCTGTAGTAATACCTTTAGAAGTAAGTTCTTCTTTATATTCTTGAATGACCTTCTTTGTTTGTTTTCCTAAAAGAATATCATATTCTTCTTGTGCTTTAGTGATTACTTCATCAAAGCTAAGTTTATCGTTCTTAAGAATTTCTTTATATGCTAGTTCTCTTAATGAAACATCTTCAATGCTATTTATCTTTGATAAAATGTCACTTGATATTGAAACTACTCCATGCAATTTATCTAACATAGCTTGAGTTGTTTCCTGACCAGCATTTAATAAGCCTTCATCAATCATCTGATCTATTACTGCAAGTTTAGAACCAGTTAACTCATTTACTGTTCTAATTAATTCTTGTGATTCAGTTTGAACTTTATTAGTAAAATTAATGAATTGTTGATAATCTGGTTGATGATTATTAACTGAATAAGCCCTAGCTTCTTTGTATTTTTCTAGAGTCTTCTTAAACGCTTCAATCTTTTCTTTGATTGTTTCCTTGGATTTTTGCAAATAAACTTCATACTCTTTTACTTTAGCAGTTTCAAGTTTATCTGCTGTATTATGAATTCTATCAAGTACTTTATCTATTTGACACAATGAATGAACAGCTGTGTCACATTTAGCTTGTACTTGAATAGATACACCTTGATAATCAACGGTTACTTGTTGACTCATTTTCCTTCCACCTCCAAATCAAAGATTTCTTTAGCCCATCTTCTTAAATCATCTGCATTATAATTTGGTGTTCTATCTTCAGGATGAACATATGCATTTCTATTATCTCTAAAATCATGCAAATCACTAATGATCTTATTATCAATTATACCATTAGATCTTGCGTCATTTAACATGTCAGATAATTTGCCATCTAATTTATATTTGTTTTTTAAAATTGTTTCTAATTTTGCAGAAAGATTAACAAATACAAATTGATATTCACCACTAGCTATTTTCTTTTCAATTAATTCTGGCTTTAAATTATTAGGATTCTTAAGTGCAGCTTCAACTAAATTAATATCATCATTAATAGTTGAGAATAAATTCATGAACCCATCATAATTAGCAAATAATCCTTCATTACCACTTCTAAATACAGCAATATTCTTTTGAAGATTAAATGCTTTATTGTAGTTTGTTTTGAAATCATTATGATTAATCTTTTCTTCATCATATAAATAACTCTTATAATCGTTAATAGAAGTTATTCTCTTCATTTCTGATAAAGCATCATCATAGTTAATTAAATCAATTACGCTTTTTTCTTCAGAATTTCTTATCTTTAATGCTTCAATTACTGGATTAACATATAAAACAACTAGTGATTTATCAAAGCCTTTACTTACTAATGTTTCATAAGTTTCTAACTCGTTTTTAACTTTTATATTCTTAAATATTCTTGATAAAACATCCATATTTGGAATATTTAAGAACTTAGGAATTGAAGCAGTTATCTTAAGTGCTGTATCAAGATTATCTTCAGTGATGGTATCCATATAATTGCTATAATTCTTTTCTAACAATTCTCTATAAATATTTGATATACCTGAATTAGATATAGCATATGGCTTCATTTCATTTAATAAAACAATATTACTTTCAGCATCTTTATTTACATAACCTTCAATAATCTCTTTTGCTAGCTTCAAGTCATCAGTGATATTTGTGACCTTAACTAATTCTTTAAAATTATCTTCACTATATGTAGATAATGATACTACATAAGGTTTAATGACATTTTTCAATTCTTCTTCAGTCAATTTAATCTTTAAAGCAAGAGGAATTGTAATAATTCCAAATAGATTATTGTTAAAATTAAAATTGCCTGGAATATATGCATAAACAGAATCGTGCATATCTACTTGAATAAATTCAATCGTATCATCATATTTTGCAATAGACTCCGAACTAGTAATCATATAACCATTTGAAGTTTTATAATTACCCTTTGTAAGTAATAATTGATTCTTTTGTTTTAAAACATCATCTATCTCTTTTGGAATAATTATTCCTGCAATTCTATCAAAACCATAATTACTTAGTTTAAGATTATCTTTAAAAGATGACTTAAACTTAAATTTGTTTTTATAAGAAATAGCTAAATTAACCATGTTTTGATTGTAATTAGCATCAAAGAATTTTTGTAATAGCAATTCATCAAATTTAATTTCAATATCATCGCCATTAATGTTCATATCGCAATCATATTTTCCAATCCAATTTTCTTGATCTAATTGTTCTACATTGGTTATGATTTCTTCTTTTTTAACACTTATTCCTTTCCCTTTTTGAAGATTTAAGAAATTTTCAATATTCTTTTCGTTCTTAAATCTATCCATAAATTCAGGAGTAATAGCACAGTCCATTAATGGTTTTGGATCTAAATCATTATCCATCTTCAATGATAGTTCATTCAGTGCAATATTATAAAATACTGGGACTTTTAATTCTTTATTAATACCTGTAGGTATAGATTCTTCAGCAAATATCTTTTTACCTTTTGAAGTAAATTGAAATGAACCAATTAGGTAATTATCAAATTCAGTTTTATAAAAATTAAATTCTTCTAATATTCCTTGTTCCATTAAGTATTGGACATTATCAGCGAAAATATAATGTAGAGATTTAGGTATTCCGAAGTTTTCTAATACTTTGGATAATCTATCGTTTTTATTCTTAGATTCACTAATTAGAACTAGTAAAATATAAGCAACACCACTAGGCTTTTTAACTTCAGAATATGTAACAAGTTCATTCATTTTAAAGAATGGAAATTGTATAGAAGTTTCTAGTTTAAACTTATCCATTTATTCTCGCCTCCTTATCATCTAATACATCAATATCTTCGATTACTTTACCATAGCGTTCTATAGTAGCTAAGATTTCTTCATAAACTCTGAAGTTTCTTTGTTCTTTACCAACACGACCATAGACATCTGGTAAATCAATCACACCTTTTTCTTCAAGATATTTTCTGTTACCTACCATAATAAGCATTCTTCTTGCTCTAGATAAAGCAACATTAATTCTTTGATAAGCTAGGATAAATCCAGGATCACTTCTTTTTGGATTTTCAGGATTTCTAACTGTAGATAAAATGATGATATCTCTTTCATCACCTTGGAAATCATCGACAGTTGAAACAATCATTTTTTCAACATCTGTTTTAAATGCATCTGTTTTAACCTTTTCACTCTTAAGTAATTCTTTTATTCTTCTAGCTTGGTCTCCATATGTACAAATAACACCAATGCTTAGCTTTTCAAGTTCTGGATGCGACTTGAAATAAGTATTCATTTTTCTGATTAATTCAACTACAACTCTAGCTTCACCAGTATTGTACATAGATGTTGAATCAGCTTCATGCGTTTCGTTTTGCTTACAATCAACAAAATAAATATGTTTATCTGGTTCGATAATATTTCTACCATTTGATAGTAATTTAACATTATGACGTTTATTATTGTTTTGACCTGCAAAACCTAGTTTTAATTCGCCTTTATAGAAGTGGTTAAATACATTCATAATATGTTCATGACATCTATATTGTTGAACTAACATAGTTTTATAACTATCTGGTATTCTTTCAAATAGAGTTTTAAAGAAACACTCTTCATACAATTTAGTGAACTCTTTATTAATTTCTTTATTAATAATTGTCTCATCTAATCCTTCAAAATCATCATCTCTTAATTTGGAGAATTCATACATTGGAGGCAATTGTCTATGGTCTCCAACTAGGATAACTGTTTTACCATAAAGAATAGGTATCAATAAATCTATAAAACTTGATTTAGAAACCTCATCGATAATAACTACATCAATACCAACGGATTTAATATCAATCTCATCGATATTATATTCAGATAATGCATCAACATTTCTTCCGCTGAATCTATCGTTAGATGTACACGTAATACCAAATACATTAGCATTTTCAAACAAGTCTTTAGTAAATACCTTTCTATCTTCTTCAATTACATCTTCACTAGTGATGTAATTTGCGATCTTTTCATACATAGGTATTTTTTCTTTATTTTCTTGTTCCTTCGCTTGGAAATCATCTTCAAGCTCAGACCATTTACGTTTAATAATCTTTAGTCCTTCATCTACATCCTTATAAGGTTCAGCAATTTCAAAATCTTTAAAGAATTTAATTAAATCATTCTCAAGCTTATATTTGGCTTCTTGAATATCTTTAACATCATTTCTTTCTTGAATATCAATAATATTTTCATTAATTACTTTTATTTGTTGCTTTAATGAATCTATTTCTTTATCTAGTTCTGCTTGTTTATCTTCAATAGTACGTAATTCTTTATTTAGAACTTCTATCGTTGAAGATTTAATCTCAATAATTCTATCTTTTACAGTTCTAATAACTTCTGGAATTAAAGAAATATTTGCAACTAAGTATGAATAATTAAAAATCTTATTAAGTTTTAAATCGTTTAAAGATACATCAACTGATTCAGCCTTAAGTTCTTTTAAAACCTTTCTTAATTCATTTTTAATTTCTTCAACTTTTTCCTCATTATTAGGATCAATAATGTCTCCTAATTCATCAACATATTTATTTAATTCAGCCTTTAAATCATTTTTCTTAACTTCAAGAATAGTTTTATTGGATTCAGGATTAATAACTGCTAATTCACGTTCTATTTCATCATTTTTAATTGAATTGATATTCTTTAATAATTGACCTAAATCATCATCGATATAAACATCTTTTTCAAATAAAGGTTCTAGTTTCTTTCTTACATCAACAATCAAGTCAACCTTTACATCTTCATCAGGTCTCAAATTATCATTTTCAATATGACGTTTAGTTCTTCTTAAGATATCAATATCAATTCTAACCAAGTCCTTTTTATCATTTAATACTGATATCTTAGAATTAATGTCTTTAGCATTGTCTTCAAACTTTTTGATTTCTTCGTTAGCCTTATCTAAAACCTTTTGAGATTTTTCTATTTTGGCTTTTGCCAACTTTAATTTATCAAAGTTTTCAGCAAATTCTATTTTGTTCTTTTCAAAATTCTTATATCTATTAACAGCTTTCTTCATATTAGAAGAAATATTTAAATAGAAATTATCTACTAGGAATTTTGGATCATATTCGTTTTCTTTCTTTTTATCATTATTAGAAGGAATTAATCTAATAGGTACGATTTCCGCAATTTTAGGTAATCTTTCAAATACATTATCAATTGCTTTATGTGTTTCAGATGAAATTAATACCTTTTTACCTTTTTTAATTAACTGAGCTACCGTTTCAGCAATTACTTGTGTTTTACCAGTTCCTGGAGGACCTTGAAGTAAGAATATACCATTACTTGAAACAGCCTTTCTAACTGCTTCTTTTTGCTTTTCATTAAGAGATTCTAAATACCATATCCAATCACTAGGTTCTGCTTTAACCGTATCTAATTCTTCTGGGTTAAAAAGATATGTTGAAAGATATGGATTCTTAACATATCCAGAATAGAAATTATCTAAGGCTGCCTCTTGTCTTGAAATCTTAGCTTTTTCAGCACGATTATCATAAACAATGTATTCGCATGAATCTACGACCTTCTTTTGTTTGTCTGAAATAACATTATTAGAATCGCCTAATCTAAAATATAATGAGAATCTTTTAATTGTTTCTTCTTCAATAGCTTTTTCTTTATCAAACTTTAACTTAGCATCAAGTTCTTCTTTTGATTTAATCTTTTCATTTCTAATATCATCTTTATATTTGTTAGTGATTTCAGAATTCTTTTTTGCTTCATATTGTGTTAATAATCTCTTTAATTCCATTTCAATGCTCTTAGCATTGTCTTGTAATAACTTAGAATTTCTTTCAACATAATATGACTTAACATCAATTTTAGACATTTCATCTTCAATTAATGCTTTTATTCTTAAAGCATATTCATTATCTTTTTCTTTTTTATCTTGCTTAATATTCTTTTTAACATTAGTTTCAATTTCTTTTTTCTTTTTATCAATTAAACTAATAATATCTTTATCTTTATTTTCTAAAACATCTTGTTCTAAAGAACTATCTAATTCATTTTTATAAGAATCAATTCTTTCTTTTGCTTGTTTATTTAATTCTTTTTCATATAAATTAACTGCTTGCTTTACTTCTTCTTTAATAATCTTCTCATACTTAGCATCTATATTTTTATATGATTTATCTATATCTCTTGTATATGCTAAATCTAACTCTTCTAAATGCTCAGTGGGTTCGATATCATAAGAAACAATTTTAAATCTATCGCCTAATGCATATCCAGCATTTAATAATTCACCGAATGTAACTTGTTGTTGATTACCATTTCTATCCTTATGCTGAGATTTGCTTTCAGGATCAATAGAAGTAATAAATACATTATCACTAGATAATGAACGAATTTTACGTTCTTCTTCATTAACCAATTTTCCACGTTTAGTAATTTTTGCTTCATTAAATGCTTTTCTATTTCTTTCAATATCCAATCTAATAAGTGGAAATTCTTCAGCATCTTCTATCTTTTCAGATAAAACAATCATATCTCCCCATTTGAATTCATCTCTTCCATCAAGAAGATATTCATCATAAATTGAGGCATTCTTTTTATAATCTTTTCTATTTACAGCATATGCTTCAACGAACATAGCTCTATCTAATTTGAAATTACGTTTTGATTGTTCTTGAAGATAGTATTTTCTAAATCCAATATACTTGTTCCAAACTTCATATGTTTTTCTAATTTCCTCAGGATGTTCAACAGTCCAGCAATTATCTATAATCGTTTTAATGTTGTTAGGCGTAAAAAATGTATCATTGTAATCAACATGATTTATACTCCAATATCCTCGTTCAAATGAATTACAAACCGAATAATCATCAACTCTTAAATCATATGGAGATTCCATTGAATCATCAATTAATTGTAATCCCTTAATCTGTAACATTTTTAATTTTCCACCTTCATAAATATCACCAATTAAAATGATGTTTTGATTGTCAGGTAGAACTCTTTTCATTGATAAAGTTAATTCTGGTCGAATAACTACATTATTTAAAAAAGATGGTTTGTCTTCTGCTACTTGATGTTTCTCTCTTAAGAAATTAGGGCAAGAAATATAATATTTCTTATTAAAGTTAGTAGGGAAACATGTTTCAATAAAAGTATTAAAATTAGATACTTGTCTTTCCAATGGGATTCTTCTTTGAAGCAATTCAAATTGTTCATTTAATGATAAATTATAAAAATCATTTTTTGAGTTTGCTCCTCTATTTAAATGTTCACTAAAAGATAAAAATATATATGCCATTCTTTTGTCCTCCTATATATCTAGTGGATTAACAATAACATCTATTTCATCTTGTACGACGTCTAAGAAGTAATCATCATAATCCCATTGTGCATCAGCTGCATTTTCACCGAATGCTCTCGCACATAATTCATCAAAGAATAAATGTAAGTTATCTAAACAATCTAAGATGAATTTTTCATCTAGTTTAACAACAGAAAGTGCAGATTCACCATTTTGATATTTTTCTTCTGGGTCCCATACCATTTTAGGATACCATTGCTTCAAGATCTTATATGATCTAAGAGAGTTATGTTTAAGGAAGTTCCAAACAGTAAATGCTCTATCATATAATTGGTAATTATCATATTGTCTGAATGATATTGCATTGTTACCCTGTAAACCTTGCATATAAATATCAAATTGCTTCTTTGTATAATCTTCTTCTTTATAACCACAGGCAGTTAGCATCTTTAAGCATAATGCATCTATGCTAGACATTAATTGATGGAAAAATTGAGCGTATAAAGATTTAATAATTACTTTATAATCTTTTGCTCTTTTAATACCTGCTATAAATGCTTTTTCATTAGCTTCTTCGTAATCAAGCACTCCATCAGCTAAATGTGCGACTCTTGCATCATCTTCTACTTGCTTTGGAGTTTTAATACTATCAATGAAGCTCTTATATTCTCTAAACCATAATTGTTTATAACCTGTTAACAAATCTCTAAACCAATTACATTTATATTCAGATCTATGTTGTTTAGTCGGAAGGTAATAAACGGAATGTCTATTTTCAATTTTACTATCTGGAATAGTAAAGAATTTTTTATAACGTTTTGTGTCAATTTTTATTCTGCCATCTTTAGCAATCAAGCCATAATAATCGATCCTGTCGCATCGATTTTCTTTTTCTAATTTATCATAGTCCTTGCCTATAACTTTGCTCTTTTTCTTCATGTTATTGACACCTCCTTAAAACAAAAAAGTGACGGTAGGTATTAACCTATCATCACTTCAATAACATTTATCCTCTTCACATGTTATTTTGTTTAGACACGCAATACCACTCTTGAAATTTAGCTTTTAACTATTGGTTTACTCCTCATATGGTATATCCCAACCATAAGATTCGCTCCAACATTCCATATAGGTAAAGTTCTTACTCCACAGTTTCAGAACATGCATTTGTATCTATCTATAATTATATCATATTATTGAAATTTATTTCAATATCTAGAACATATTTACAGATTTCGTCATTATTATAACAGAAGTGTCAAATTTCAAAAATGTACTATAGTTCAAAAATAAAAAGAAGGATCTACTTGGTTACAAGTAAATCCTCCATTTTCATATTAAATATTAGAGCCAGATTATACAAGTTTTCAACATTAGGCATCTTCTTTGCACATTCCCAATCATAAATCACACGAGGTGTGTTTAGTTGAAGTAATGCAGCTAGTCTATCATGTGTTAGATTAGCTTTGATTCTAAGGGACCTAAGTCTAATACTTGTTGCTTCTTTATCTAATATGGCTTTTCGATAATCCATAGCAAGTACCTCCTTTGAGCCCTTCCTCAACTTTCTGGTACTTCAGATTATCGGAATAATTATATAACAAAAGAGTTATTTTATCAATTTACTGAACCTACAATAACTCTATAGTTATTTGACCTTAAATTTGTTAATGCTATTTTTTCACCTAAACGACAGGTTTTAGCATACCTATTCCATTAGTTTCCACTAAATGCAAGTTTAAGAATAAAATCACTACAATTATTTACACTAGAAACTAAATGGATCATCTTGAATGTACCCACCCTTATTCTTAATTAGATTCAATAATTCATTTTGTACTTTTTTATTATTTTTGATAAATGCTCTTGCCCATGGTTGTAATGCATACGGAAATTGCTGGAATCCTGTAGAAATATTAGCAGTTCTAACTAAAAATAGCTTTGAAAGTAATAATCCAATTGTCCCATTAGACATTGAATAATATCCTACAGCATCCTCAGAAAAATAAATACTTCCGATTATCTTCTTTTCACCTATAGACAAATCATCATATTGTTTTTCAAGATTCTTGACTTTTTCTGCTTCAAGTTCTTTTGACGTTTTATCTTTATCCTCAACTAACACAGATACTTCTTTTTTTATATTTGTTAATAGTGTATCAATTGCTCTGCTAATAACAGCTTGTTTATTTTGAAGTTTGAATAAATCTGCAACTTCATCATAAAAGCATGCCAAGCCATCAGTATTAACTAAGTTATATTTATAACTTGAATCAACAAATCCTTTTATATCACTGTCATTAACATCTTCAAACTTAAATATAAAATGTGGTTTATCATCACCTAAAGACCATAGTGCTCCTAATTCTTGAACACAATATGTACTTTCTAAAAAGTTGTGAGATATCAAATATACTTTTAAGTCAGAAGCATTAAATTCTTTTCTTACAGAATCATTGATTCGAGTTCCATTTTTTACTCCTTGGCCTTCTAACGAACTACAAAAGATATCATTAGGGTTAACTCCTAATGAAGTTAAAAAATCTACAAAACTTTTTACAAATTTATCTTTTGATGAATGACTAATAAATATTTTCATCAAACCACACTCCTTTATGCATTTGAACTTTGATTGTTTACTTCAGGCTTTTTACTTTTCTTGATTCTATTAATAATTAATAGCGTAGATACAGCAATGATTCCCGTTCCCATCACAGATGGAACTAATATTTTCACATATAATGGCCAAGACAAAATCCATTGTTCCACTTTTAAAATTCCATTATAGATAAGGACTCCAATTATTAGCAGGATTATAAATACTGCAGCGTATGCTTCTTTTCCAGCCTCTTTACCAGAAATCAAATGCATTGAATATAATAATCCCACAATTCCATATGCAACAACACCTACAATAGCCATTACAATATTCCAGATGTGATCATCCAAAAAGCTAATTCCTGTTATTGCAGTTGCAGTAATTAGAGTAATTAATAATCCTCTAAAGGCATTTAAAGATTTGCTATTCATAGTAAATGCCCCCGCTTATAATGTGTTTAAAACATCGTTTTCTAAATCATTGATGTTATAAACTGTATCCAAAACATCAAATGTTTCTTTTAAATTATTTCTAGCTGAAATCCATCCAATTCCGTCTGTAAACCATACAAAAGTAAAACCAGCTATATCCTTTGATTCCAATGCTAATGTTTTATAGCTTCTTGCAGTTTCATTTAATTTAGAGCCACCAGATGCATAAAAATTACATTCGCAAGCATAGACATGATTATTCTTGATAATGACATAATCAAATCTCTTCTCTGTACTGCCAGAATTAGATAAAGCAGATAAGTCTAACCCTGATAAACGCTCTAAATCAGATAAATACATTTCTTTATAATATGTCTTACCTTTAATAAAACCAGCTTTAACAATAAAAGACTCAACTAAATCTTCCATTAAATGACCGCCACGATTCTTGCGGCCATTTGAATTTAGGCCAGTCTCAACACCAAGAACATAATCAACCAAATTGTTAATAATATGATTTTGCATTAAATCAAATAATCCAGTTTTTCTCATGAAAGATTTATATTCATCAATAGATTGAGTTTTCTTTGAAAATTCAAAAAGTATACTTCCTTCTTCATCCATGCAGAAAATTTCAGATTCTCTTTTAGCCAATAAAATAGGAATAGCTTTAAGAACCTCAGGATATTTAGCCACTAACTTTTCAAAATCATTTTCTATGTCTTTACTTCCTATTAGACTATTTAAAATATTTAGTTCTACTTTTAATCCTTCTGCATTTGCATAAACAGTATCAAAATCAATATAATACGTGTAATTAGCAATGCTGCTTCTCATTGTTTTTAACCATTCATTAAAATCTCTTTTCATATCAATTACTCCTTTTCTTCGAATCTTTTGATTGTTAAATCCAAATATTCCTTAGATTCGTCAATTCCAATATACTTTCTATTTAATTTTTTACATGCTATACCTGTAGTTCCACTTCCATTAAATGGATCCAAAATAAGATCTCCTTCTTTAGAAGCAGCTAATAATATTCTTTCGAGCAATGACAACGGCTTTTGTGTTGGATGTTTTCCATATTTCTTTTCTTTTTTAGAAACAAGTGGAATATCCCACACATCCTTCATCTGCTTTCCGCCATTGATCTCTTTCATCAATTGGTAATCAAAATAATGATTACCTTTCTTTTTAGGTGTCAATTGCTTTCTAGCCCATAAAATAGTCTCTGTTGAATGTGTAAAACATCTACAAGCTAAATTTGGTGCAGGATTTGCCTTTTGCCATGTAATGTTATTTATAATTGAAAAACCTTCTAATTCTAAGGCAACACCTATAGAATAGATGTTATGTAAAGTTCCACTTATCCAAAGTGTACCATTATCTTTTAATACTTCTCTACATAATTTTATCCATTTTCTATTAAAAGATAGTTTTTCTTCTGGTGTTACAGTTTTATCCCACTCACCCTTATCTACAGAAACTTGCCTTCCTGAATGACAAGATACACCTCCGCTTGATAAAAAATACGGAGGATCTGCAAATATCATATCTATAGACTTTGGTTCTATTTTTTTTAATAGTTTCATTGAATCACCTAAATATAAGGTAAATCCATCTTCGTTAAAGTATGCTTTATTCATAATTTGTTATAAGCACCTCTTCAACTTCACCGCGACCATCAGCCTTAGAATTTATCATTCTTTTGGCGGGAACTATGTTTATGTGAAAATCTTTATATAATTCTCTAATGAACTCTGTATTATGATTACTTAGCATAACATAGACGCCCTTATCAGATAATTTTTTATAAACTTCGGCTAATCTTTTTTGTTCATCTTTTCCAAATGCGTTTTTATCATAAGAAGTAAAACTATCTTTATCTTCCCAAGTGTCATATGGAGGATCAAAATAAACGAAATCTCCAGCTTTAGCTTTTTTTACTGATTCTTCAAAATCGCAACAAGTTATATTGGCTTTTTTACTTTTAAAGAACTCTCTTAAATTCTCAAAATTATCTCTATCAAAACAATTAACTGATTTCTTTTTTCCTGAAGGCACATTAAATAAACCTTTAGAATTAACTCTATATAGTCCATTAAAGCAAGCCTTATTTAAATAAACCATTCTTGCCGCTCTAATATACACTGGTAGTTCTTTGAAACTATCGTCTCTATCCATTTCACGAATCTGGTAATAGTATTCTTCAGAATGATTAGTTTCATGCTTTTCAAGCTCTTCCTTTAATTTATTAAAAAGACCATCTTCTTGAAAGCAATTATATACAGCTATAAGTTCATTGTTAGAATCATTTATTGAGAATGAATTAGGTTGAATCTTAAATAGTAATGCTCCGCCACCGACAAATGGTTCATAGTATTTATTAAATGTTTTAGGCATATGAGCAACAATAACTTCTAACAATTGAGTTTTACCTCCAGCCCATTTAACAAAAGGATGGACCATAAAATCTGCTTTTTTAGTAATTTTAACAGGCTCTAATCTATGTCCTAATGAATTAAATATTTTATCAATTGTAATATAAGAAACACCAGATACTTCACCGGATTCTATTCTAGATATTTGAGCTCTATCTATCCCGCACAGTTTAGATAATTGCTCTTGAGATAAACCCGCCTCTAATCTATACGACTTAATTTGAGTTCCAATAATCGCCAAATTATCATCCATATTATCGTTCCTCCTATCACTACTAATAGTATACCACACATTTGTGTATTTTTCTACACAAAGCATACAAAAAATGCGCCGAATAGGACGCATTTTCATTTAATTAAACTTTATTTGTTTTTATTATATTGTAATGTTTGATTTATAAGATTCATTACATAAGGGATTTCTTCTTCTGATGAAACAGAAATATCGCATTTTCCATTACCATGTGTTCCTATGTTTGTTATGTCCCTTGTCTTGCTATCTGGATCATTTAATGACTCTTTATCAATATTAAAAGACAAACGCAATTTTGATTTATAGACCTCAACATCAAATATATAAAGTCCCTCAGTTCTAAATGCAATATAGACTTTTGTATGTGAAATATCAAAATGAGATATTTTATTACATTCTTCAGTTATCTTTCTAAATAAATCCTTGATATTTTGAGGAGCTTTTCTAAAGCTCCATTCATAATCATATTCTTCAGTTTCAGCATTTTCTTCAGTTTCTTTTGCTTGATAAATATCATCGGATAAATCAGATGGTGCTTTTTCAAATTCATCTTCAAAAATAGCAAATTTATCTTTAAACCAAGATTCTAAGTTAGATAATACAACATTATAATATTCTTCATCATTTTCATAATTTTCTCGTGGTTCAGATAATTTAACACCTCTCATCATTGGATCCCATTTTCTTTTCATCACTCTATATTTGCCACCAAAAACTGAATTATTTGTTGCAAAATTATGCCATTTTTGCCTTATTTCTTGATTTGAAGATGGACCAATTAAAACTGTTATAGATACTCCATCAGCTATAGTATTTGATAATTCATAAGCCACCAAATCAGTAATTTTAGACCAAGAGCCATCGCCTTTTTCACCAATTTTATTTCTCATTTTTTTGCCGACAAACCTTATATATGTGTTTGTACTTGGAATATTAATAATATCTTTATTTTTTTCTTCTCTAACACTCAAATATTGTTTAATTTTAGCAGATAAAACATTTCTAAAACCAGAATCACCTTTATTATCAACCTCAATCATGACATCAGGATTATCTTTAATATAATCTTTTCTAAGTTGGTCTAATGAATACTGGCTTGAAATAGGATAGATCTCCCTATATGCATTTAATCCATTACTAATCCCATATAATTTTAAAATCCATTGAGATATCTTCAATGTTTCACCATTGAATAAAACAGTATCTTGATCAAGTAATTTAGCCTTGCTGGTTTCTCTATATCTTCCCAACACTAATTCATCATCTACATTTATAATTCCCCATTCAATTAATTTATCCATTTTAGGTAAATATCTATTTTTAACAAGTTGTTCACTATAAAATGCAGAGTCTTCACTTAAATCGTAAGGATATAATCTTATTATTTCATTTATTAACTTAGTTGTTCTTGAATCAATTTCATCCTTATTCCACTCAGGTTTATTATATATATCACTATTTAATCTAAATTGAGCTGTATCTTTTAATATTTCTTTTTTATATTCAAATAAATTGTTTAACATTTTTGGATTATCATGCTTAGTAGTTAATGTTAAATTGCCTAGTCTATTAACTTGTTGAGTATATTCCGGCTCATAGATTTTAACTATATCAAACCATTTCTCGCCTTTTTGAGGCATTATATGCTCTATCTGATAACCCATTGTTTCCACTGGATATGTTATTTTTTCGTTTTCATATTTATCAAAAACACAATGCAATGCATCCGGATAATCGTATACATTAAGCAAATCTAATTTTGTCTTTAATTCATCATTAGTTGGCATTCTTGAGCCCTTATTGATGTTATCATCAACAAATGCAAATCGTACCACATCAACTATATTGGAATAATCATCATCGACAACTGACATAATTGTTCTTAGTACAGTAGAAAAGAATCTTGTAATACCGCTTGTGTCCATTCCGACAATAGCTCTTCTAATAATAAATGAATTAATTATTGTGGTAATATCAACAAATTGATCTGATGTAATTTCGTTATTCTTATATAAATGCATCATTTCCATCATTAATGGAGCAGGCATATCAGATTTAATATTTCTAAAGTCTTTTAGGCACTTCCACATCTTTTCGTTTTTATAGTTTGATAGTGGTTCTTTATAAACAAGATTATACATATCAGCATAAGATGATATATATTCAATTGCATCCTCTACATTACGTGCTTTTATTGTATCGTCAAACCATTTTCTGAACTCTTCATAAACATCATTTTTATTAACAGAATCTCTTAACTGATTCATACAGAAAAATCTAAAGAATAATTCTAATTTTTTAGAATCTTCAAATTTTGCTTCAAATGGCTGCCAAGAATCAACAAAAACGTCTTCTTTTTTCTCATCATCAGTACACATCAAAACATAGTTTCTAATTAAATCAGAAGGCCCAAGTTTCTCTCCTCTAGCGTTAATAGTTTCAAATATTTGTTGTGCATTATCATCTCTATCCAAAGGAACTTCAACAATTAAAAATCTATCCAATGCATCAATTAACTCCGCAATAGAATAGTTAGCAACAGTATTCTTGACGAAATTTAAAATATAAACATACGCTTGTGCAACTTTACTATTTTTTTCAGAATCAGTTAATTTTTCATATTGGTTTTGTAAAATCTTGTTAAAAACATCCCTATCTCCCATTAGAGGTTCAAGTTTGAAATTCTTGTTTTTAGACATAGGATTATAATTAACATTCATACACATTTCTAATTCAAACTGATTTTCTTGATCTTTTTCATCAATAGTTCTTTGTCTAATGGCTGCAATTATTAAAAATAAAGTGGTTAATCTTTGTTGTCCATCTATAACGTAGTACTTTTCTGTCTTATCAACTTTTCCTGCATTATAATCAATTATTATTCCCAAAAAATGATTAGAGTTTTTACTATTTGAAATCAAATTATAAAAATCATCTAATAATTTTTTCACTTGATTTTTCGTGTCCCAAACATAATTTCTTTGGTAAACAGGTATAACAAATTTAGTATTAGATTGACCTTTAAACAATTCTTTTATCGTATTCCAGCCAGGTGTACTAGATCTTTTGACAGCCATTTTTATTCACCTCATTATAATTTTTATTGTTCATTTTTGAAAACAATATTAGTACCTTCAAATCTTTTTTTCATAACCTCGATAGCAACATCAGAATTATCAATGCCGATAATTTTTCTTCCATTCTTATAGGCAGCTAATAATGTTGAACCACTGCCGGCAAAGCAATCCATAACATAACTACCAACGTTAGAAGATTGCTTCACAATCAATTCAAGCATCTCCATATTTTTTTCTGTAGGGTATTGTGGATATTGTGGATCTTTATATTCCCAAATATCCTGAATTTTCTTACCCTGGTGTTCGTCTGCAAACTTTTTAATTCTAGGATTTCCTTTAGAAGACCATTCAATTAATCCTAATGAATCAAGTCTATCAAATTCCGCAGGATCTGTTCTCCAATGTCTGCCTTCAGGAGGATTCATTCCTCGCCAAGGTTGGCCAGTTGGACTAGACGGGCTAGATTCTCCAGGTGCATGAAGAGGAATTGTTGTATATCTTCTTCCATTTTCATCAACTTTAGCGAATCTCTTTTCAAGTTCTTCATCATCGCATTTTATTCTAATATCATTCCAAATATTTTTTTGAGTTTTAGAATAAAATAAAATAATATCTTTTTGATTCCCATATGCTCTTCTATTAAAATTCTTAGGATTCGATTTGATTCTAGTTATGTCGTTTTTAAAACAATTCTCACCAAAAATCTCATCAAGAATAACTTTAAAATAGTGTCCCATTTTTATATCAATATGCACATATAAACTACCTTTATCAGACAATAATTCATGTATTAATACAAATCTATCATACATAAATTTTAAAAATTCATCTTCTGTCATATCATCTGAATATGCAATTTTTCCTTTTTTTGACCTGCTTATTGCGTTTGCACGTTCATCACTAACAGAGAAAACCTGATCAGTATTAAATGGGGGATCAATGTATACCAAATCTATTTTCCCACGATACTGTGAGAGCATAGATGACATAATTTCAAAATTATCTCCTGATAAAATATATGATTTATCATCGTCAAATGCTTCAGAGTCATAACTTTCTGCAATTTTAACAATCTCGTCATATTTTTGTTTGTTTTTAAAAAATAATTCCATGTCGTGTCTCCTAAATGGAATATAAGTATTCTCTTAATAAAAGGCTAGATAGAATGACTTGATCGTCATGTTCTTTTAAATGTTTATGCATTTTATTATTTCCACTTATGTATAAAACGCCATCACAAATAGCAATTTTTAATACTTCTACTCCAAGTTTATTAGGCAAAAGCTCTGATGTTATTGTTGATATTGCATCAGCAAATTGAGCATCTTGATGACCTCCAAAGTCAGTTAAAAACTTTGCTTCGCCTATTATGTATTTATTGTTGAATCTGGCAACAAAATCAAGTCCTTTATTATGATTATATCCTAAATACTCTCTGGCAAAATTTTCCATTTCAGCGTCTGATGTATTTAAAACCGCATTATCTTTGTTTTTCATAAAAGACTGAACATCATTATATACTGGAACACCAAGAGTACCTTTATCAATCCATCTCTTAAATAAAGGCCCAATTTGACGATTTGTTTCCTTTGGTTCTGTGCATTTTTCAAATATAGTATCAAGTCCCATTTCATATAGATTCCCTGCAAGTCTATTGACTGTCTCTGGATTTCTAGAAATTGAAGTTCTATCTCTTTTCAAATAAGCAACATAAGAATCTTTGATAGGAAAAAGATCTAAATCTAATAATTCCTTTACTAACTTAACATTATCTTTATCATTAAAACATGCTTGAATTTTATTCCACTTATTATTATCAATTTCTCTCCTCAAATTTGGAGACATTGGATACACCTTAAATAGTGAGTCCAAGTAATTCTTTTGATTTGCAAATTCAACGCTCATTTCTGTCCAATAATTCATTTATTCCACCTCTTCTAAAATAATATTATTATCTTTAAGCAATTTGTCTACCTTAAACTTCACAATTTTAGTCGGTTCAAAATGCCCATTTTCCCATCTTGATACAGATGGATAAGAAACCTCTAATAGATCTGCTAATTCATGCTGTGAGATATTAAGTTTTGCACGTAATTCTACCAATGCTTTAGGATAATCATATTTCACAAAATGTACCTCCGATTTATCGATTTCACTATAAATCATATTATATCACTTTTAAATAATAATATCTATGATATTTCAGCAAATTGTAGTTAAAAAATTCTACTTTACCTAAATTAGAACATCAATTATCTTTGTTTTCTAATTCCGCTAACCATTTATCCATGTTTTTATACCAATCTTCCATTCTTTCCTCATACCCATCCATATGATTTAGATTCTTATTAAAAGCCTTCTCAAAGTATGCATAAAGATCTACTATTTCGTGCTTATGCTTTCTTACATAATCTCTGGTATACCTAAATACCCTTTGAAGCAACTCAAATTCATAATCTCTTATAGCATCCTGAAATAGCTGCTCAAACTTATAGAGGTCAATATCATAAACAGAAATTAGATGATCATCGATTAAACATTTTGTGTAATACGAAAGATGGAACGGAACGTTCCTTTTATCATATTTATCTTCTTTATCTTCTTTCTTTTTTCTTTTACTTTTACTTTGTGTACTTTTGCATACATCAATTGAGTTATTGTCAGCATTTATAGAATTATTGTCGACATTAATTAAATTATTGTTAACATTAATTCTTGTTTCATCAGTTGATTCATTATCATTATTTATGTCAACATTAATTCCATTTTTGTTAACATAAATACCTCTTATACATTCTTCGTCTTCAGGAGTTAATATCCAATAAGGCCTCTCCTGCTTCTTACGTCTCATGGTGCAGGCCAGAAACTGTTTCTGCACCGCTCTTGATGTGATTACCTTATGCTCATATAAATTCTTTATATCGATAATATTTAAATCAACCATCATCTTGAGAATTGCTAAAACAGCTTCTGTGTCAAACTCACCACACTTCAAATTAATTCGATACCAGATGTCTTCAGCTAGTGATTCTAGATCAGACTCCACATAGTACCCATTCTTATAAACTATACATAAAAATTCTATATAGACGAGGATTCCTTCACTGCCATGTGCTCTTACTAATTTTCGTAACTTTGGATCAGATTCAAAATCCACATCTAAAGGGAAGTAATCAAGTCCCTGTTTTGGAAGTCTAGCCATGTTTCACCTCCTATTTTTAAAAATATAAAATTTGCACTAAAACAACAGGTTTTAGTATGCTTTTTCCTTTAGTTTCTATTTCTTTCCATTTCGAGAGTAAAATAACTAGGATTATTTACGCTTCAGGATTTGTGAATTTTCTTTCATATTCCTTTAAGTGTTCTTCATTAAATCTGATTTGTTTTCCTATATAAAAACAACCTAGTTTCTTATCTCTTACTAATTGTTTAATAGTTCTTTCTGATACTTGGTAAAGTTCTGCTACCTGTGCAATAGTGAAATATTTTCTTTGTTTGGCTTCTAGTTCAGCTTCACTAACATTATCCATTATTCTTTCCTCCTGCATAATCTTCTAATGTTTTCTTAATTAAATTGATTCCAGATTTATAACAATAAGTTCTATAGCACACATTAGTAGCACCAGTCTTATCTACATACTTATGTTCATCAATTCTAAAACAGCCTTTATCTACAAAGGCCTGATATGGCATATTATCTTCTTTTAAAATGTTCTTAGCTCTTAATATCTTAAAGACCTCGCTAGTAGCTAGGTTGATACCTATAATTTTAGGAACATCATAAATATCCTTTAAAACACCTGAATCTAGATTACGCTTAATGTAAGTCTTCATTTCCTTACTTTCTTCTATCTCTGCAGTAAGAATTAAATTTCTAGTCTTAAGTGCATGATATTCATCTAAAAAAGCTACAGCGTTGGTTTCATTATTAACTAGAAGTTGTACATCATATCTTCCATGTTTTCTTATTTCTGGTAGCACTTCTTCAACAACCCAGGAAACAAAGCCTTCAGCTTCTTCTTTTCTTGATTGGAAGATTAATCTATAAAGATTACCTTCGCTAACAAATAAAAGTTTACCTGCCTTCTTAGATTCAGGATTATCTAATTTAATGATTCCCTTTGAATCGAGTCTTTTCTTTACATCACTAGGATTTTTAATCTCCAAGATAGAGCATGCATCCTTTAAACAAAATAAAGGATTATTCTTTTCATCAAGTGCAGTTCTTAAATTACCAAATGCCGCACTTTCAAAAGTTGTTAAACCATTTTTATTTTCCATATTTATTTTTTCCTCACTTTTTCTTTATAAGGCCAAAAGCTGTCACGCTTATTTGAATCCTATTTCTTGACCTTTGGCAAAATAGAATCAACAATAAATTCTGTATTATTAGATTCTCTATTGATATTGTGTAAGTAAATTGTCGTTGTATTTATAGACTTATGACGTAGCAGAGCCTGGACTTCTTGTATAGATGATCCATTCTTTAAAGCTAAAGTAGCGCACGTATGCCTTAATGAATGAGCTGTATATTTCTTGTCATCAAGTCCTATTAGACTTAATAAGGATTTAACTGCGATTGTAACTGCACGAGGTGTTATTCTTTCATCCTTTTTAGAATTTGAATGCGATAAAAAAAGAGCATCACTGTTACTGTTTCGCTTCATTAAATACTCATCTATTAGAATCTTCACATTATCTGGTAGCTTTACATATTCAGCTTTATCATCACGCCCTTTACCCTGAATATATAAAACATTACATCCATTCACTTTCGTTAAGTCTTCAACATTGGCTCTAGAGATTTCTACCGTTCTTAGTCCTGTGGTAATAATTAATCTAACTATCACATAATCTCTAAAGTGTTTTATTGATCTAGTCGATAACTTTTCCGCCTTTCTTAAGAGTCTTTTTACTTGATCTACATCTAGCGCTTCCCTTTGAAATGTTGGCGATATTGTTGCACCTTTTAAGTGTCTTGCAATATTAGGATAATAATCCATCTCTTCACACCAGATATAAAATCTTCTTAATAAAACCACATACTTTTGAAGTGAAGCTGAAGATACCTTTTCTTCTAGTTCATCTCTATAAGTGTTCAGATCTCGTTCAGTTGGATTAACAATACCTTTATTCTTTAAGAATGTATGGTACCTTCTTAATACTCCTTCAAACGACAACATGGTGTTTTTCTTAAGTCTATGTGTGGCAAAGAACTCCTCAATCAATTCTTCATGACTATACTTACTTTCAATTTTCCTAGATATCATCTTAGTACCACTTCTTTTCTCTGCCATTTTTAGCTTCAAAAAGTTCTAAGTAGTCGCATTCATCCTTTACAATCTGCTCAACTGGTACATTAAGAGCATTCGCAAGTCTTGTAAGTTTTCTAGCGTCCATCCTATTCCCTTTGAATCCATTTTCAATTAAGTTATATTCTGATTGTAAGAAACCAGCCCTTCTTGAAACTTCATACTGACTAATGCCAAGCTTCATTCGATATTGGACTAAATAATTTCTCATTACAGGGACATAATCCTTAGGTGTCTTTCGCATTATTCTTTCCTCCTTCTTATATATGAAATTGAAGCAGCGTGACAAAACTTCATATAAATTGTATCTACTTTTTGAAGAAAAAATAATTTGCTTAAGATAATAGTTTTTAGTTTTTTTATAAATTGTTGAAATATTTTTAATTTAAAGGTATACTTAAACAGAACTTTTATAATAAAATATAAATGTGAGGTTATATGATATGAAAGAAAAAGCTATCAATATTGAGATTGGAAACAAAATAAAAGATTTAAGAAAATCAAATGGTGTTAAAGTAAATGATTTATGCAATGAGCTTGGTATCAATGCATCTACATACTATTTTTATGAATCAGCTGATAGAGACATACCTATTTCTGTAGTTGTTAAAATTGCTGAATTCTATAATATTTCTGTAGATGATCTAATTGGCCACAAAGTTACCTACAACAGAAAAAACGCAGTAAGCTTTGCTTGTTTTGGAACTTCTGAAGATAAAAAGTTCATAGACCAGACTAACGATGAAATAATCTTATTTGAAAAAGATAAGAATACTATCTTCTACTATGTAAGAACTATGGCCTACAACTATGGCTCACATGTTCTAGTTAATGAAAATGAAAAGATATTCCCTGCAGTACTTACTTATGATTCAAATGAAAATCTATATACCATTAATAATCTAATTGATGGAGCGCTTAGAATCCTTAGGCCTCAGTATTTCAAAGACAACGTCTTAGTAATTGGCCTATATGCAGGTACAATTGATAAAGATATTGAATTAGAACATTTCTTTTAATTCAAAAATTTAAAAACTATTATCTTAAGCAAATTATCAGCTTAAGATTTTTTTTATATACTTATAGCGGATTAACAATTCTTCATTCAATTCATCTCTAGGTTTGGAGGAATAATGAATAAGGATATAAATGACTTAATTCCGGAAGTCACTAAAAATCCGGAAGCCTATGACGCTTCTTTTAATGTTTGGAAGGATCATAAAGTGGTGCTCGATAAGCTAAAAGAGCACCACATCATATCTGAATACCTATATAATTCAATGTCAAGTTATCTAAGAAAGAAACTAGGGCTCCTATGCCTAAAATAGGATTATTTCTAGTATCATTTATAACTTGCTATTTAGGGACTTAAGAGTGATATATATGTCTGATAAAGGAGGAATAATCAATGGAAAGCCCAAGCATTATTATTAAGAAGCCAGCCAGAATTAAACCAACTATAGATTTACAGACTGGCGTTAAGATTAAAAGAAAAGTATGTGCCTACGCTAGAGTATCTACAGAACTTGAAGATCAAAAAAATTCTTATCAGGCACAGTTAGCTGAATACTCTTCACGAATTAAAAATAATCCTGACTGGGAATTTGTGAAGTTATATTCAGACGAAGGAATCACTGGTACGTGTTTGAAAAAACGCGAGGGATTCAATGAAATGATTGATGATGCAAAGAATGGTAAAATCGATTTAATTTTAGTTAAATCAATATCAAGATTTGCACGTAACACACTTGATTTCTTACAAACAGTAAGAGATTTAAAAGAAAAAGGTGTTGAGGTCTTCTTCGATAAAGAATCACTATCAACATCAGATCCTAGTGTAGGCATTATGCTTACAATACTTGCTTCTTTCGCACAGGAAGAATCAAAGTCTATATCAGAAAACGTGAAATGGGGTGTAAGGAAAAGAATGGAAAAAGGCCAAAGACGTATGCCAACCAGAACTACTCTTGGCTATGATGAAGTTAATGGAAAGATAGTCGTTAACAAAGCTGAAGCTGAAATTGTAATAGATATATTTGATAAATATCTTGCAGGCTATACAATACGAGAATTAGTTAAATTCCTAAATGATAAGCACATTAAAAAGAAAGGCTCTAACGAGGAATGGAAACTAGCTAACATTTCAAGAATGCTTTCAAATGAAAAGTATATTGGTGAATTCATTATGCAAAAGACAGTCGTTCTAGATTTCTTAACTCATAAAGCCTATAAAAATGATGGCCTTGTTGAACAGTACATTGTTCCAAACCACCATGAAGCTATTATTTCTAAACCTGTATTTGAAGCTGTACAAGCATTAAAAGAAAAGAATAATGTATTTAAAGGCGGCATGCTGTTTGAGCCTGTTAATAAATTAACTTCTATTCTCTTCTGTTCTGATTGCTTAAGACCAATGAAATATCAGGATGTTAAACCTGCAAATGGCCCAGTAAGAAAATTTATAACTTGTAGAGGAGTTAATAAAAGCAATGCTGGATACGCTACTTGTAATATTCATGAGACTTTAGACTTTGATGCAGCTCATAATGCAGCATCTGAAGTTGTTCTTAAATTCATGGAAATGGATGAACGAATATTTGAAAACATCAAAGAAGCTTATGATTATGCGATAAATAAAGCTCATGATGATTTAGTTATATTAAAAAATGAGGCTTCTGATATCAATAGCAAAATGAGTCTACTAGTTAAACTTGCTACTGAAACAGATGATATTAATAAATATAAAGATGAATATGAAGCCCTAGAAAAAAAGCTAGAAGGAATTAATCAAAACATCGAAGATATAAAGTCAGACTTAGCTAAAGTCACATGGGATTATATGAATACTAAGTTCCTATCCGATTTCTATGAGAAAAAGGCTATAACGTATGCAGTTGTAAGAAAGGTAATTAAAATCGCATTTAGACTTCCGGATAATTCAATAAGATTTGTAATTGGTGATTCTGAGCTAGAACCAACCAAAGAAACATTTGATGCTGTAATGAAATTAAATCCTATATACTCTTCTTCTGTTAAAGGTGATAGAAAAAAGGATTTAAAATACGATGTTGTAAGATATGAGGGTAACTAATATGGAATTCAAAACATTACATAAAAGAATCCCAGGAAGAAAACTAAAAGTTGCAGCCTATGCAAGAATATCAAACGAGGAACGTGAATCATCATTATTAGAGCAAATATCCTATTACGTTTCAGGCATAATAGAAAATCCAAACTGGGAATTTGCTGGAGTCTTCTATGATGACGGAATATCCGGAACTACAATTGAATATAGAACCGGATTTAAAAACATGATTAAATATGCTAAAGCTGGTATGATTGATATCATTTTAGTAAAATCAGTATCTAGATTTGCAAGAAACGTTATTGATTTAATATCTATAAAACGAGAGCTTGCAGGTTATGGAGTTGAAATATACTTTGAACAGCAACAGTTATCTTCTATTGATCCAAGCTGTGATTTTGCATTAACCTTATATGCTCACATTGCTGAATCTGAAATAATATCAATGTCAAAGAATGTTAAATGGCGTGTAGACAAAAATATGCGTGAAGGTAGGTATTATCTTCCGGTTAATCAGATGCTTGGCTATAGATATGATGAGGATGGTGAAATTATAATATTTGAAGATGAAGCTAAATGGATTCGTGAAATATTTTATAAGTACGCTTCAGGTGAAGGATGTACTTCTATTGCTAATTGGTTAAATGCAAACGGCATCAAAACAGGAGTTGGTGCTGCTTGGAACGATTCTAAAGTTAGAGGTATTCTTAGAAATGAAAAATACGTAGGTGATGTTCTATTTCAAAAAAGTTATATTGAAAACCCTCTAACTCACAAAAAAATTAATAATTCTGGGCAAAGAGATCAATACTTATTGCAGAATGCACATCCAAATATTATCGATAGAAACACATGGGATTTAGTACAGCAAATGCTAACTGAAAGAGCTAAGCAATACAAAGTAAAGTCTCATGAACTTGATAACATCATAGAAAGTCCTACTAAAGCAACTCCATATGCCGCATTTATCAAATGCCCTTACTGTGGCCGCTACTATCAAAGTAAGGTAAATCACTATAAAGGAAAGCCTACTAGATTTATGATGTGTGCTTCAAATAAAGATATCAAAAAATGTCCATCTGAAGCATATAAGGTTGATGAACTAAATAAGATTATCGCAAAACTAATATCTGAACTAAAAAAAGATATTCCAAACTTTAAAAAAGTATTGATATCCTTCTTTAAATCTGAAGACGAATTATCACTTAAAAATGAAATAGATGAGTTGACACATAATATTAATTCATTAAGCCAAAAATATAGATACAATGTCAATTCAGAAGATACCTTCTTAAGAATGACAGCAAATGAATATCTTTCAAAAGCAATCAATGAATCAATTAAGAAAAATGCTCTAGTCATAAGGCTCGTTGAAATTGAAAATCCTGAAGATAAAGCTAATGCTATAATAAAAGCCCTTAACGATTCTGTCACAGAACCTGATCTTATAGAAAATTCTAATTTTAAAGAACTATTCTCTAACTGTGTCATTGTTAATCAAGAATTAATATATTTTGTTATAGGGAAACATCTGGATGATAATATACCGAAGTCACCAACACTTCTTTATGAATCAGTACATGAATACATAGTTAGGAAAACAACATTTAAAACAAAATACGGAATAATTATAAACAAATAAAAAAGGCCTTAAGTTTCTATTATCTAGATTCTTAAGGCTTTTTTAAGTCCGTTTTAGTTCAATCCAGCCATACCACCGCGGCGGACTTGAACTATATAAAAGTTATTTAATTTGGTAATTTATATATTTAAGGGTTCTTAAGATAAGAAAATTACAGCTGAAAATGCTATAAATTCTATAAAAATTGCCCTAAAAAAAGAAAAAACATCATAATTCATTGAATTATGATGAGTATCTTTCTAATGGTGGCTCTGGTCGGACTCGAACCGACATGGTATTGCTACCACTGGATTTTGAGTCCAGCGCGTCTACCAATTTCACCACAAAGCCATTTTTGTCTTGAATATTATATCATTACTTATGTG
>Ga0116161_1000324_pt1 | contig 54489 bp, 45 predicted proteins | sample AD_JPNAS3_MetaG_FD_89877 | JGI IMG/M metagenome (GOLD analysis project Ga0116161, IMG submission 89877) | Active sludge microbial communities of municipal wastewater-treating anaerobic digesters from Japan - AD_JPNAS3_MetaG | ecosystem: Engineered > Bioreactor > Anaerobic > Digestate | place... | reverse complement strand
GGGCTGGTGTCGCCCCTGAACACCGTGCTCTCGGGAGACACGCGCCCGCAGCGGCAAGCAGCCGAGGTCAGGCGTAGACGATTCGAAGCGCACGAGCCCGCAGGGCTTGGTCTCTGTAGCCCGGGGCTTACCACGGGAGCCTCGGGCGGAGCGGCGTGCGCAACGTATGCCTGTTGCACAGACGATTGTGGGATACACCCCACGACCAGCCTACAGAGGGCATGTCGCGGAACCGTATGCCGGGGAGACACCTGTCACACCGATCTCCCTGGCGGGTGGCCAGCGCCTACTTTCTGGCAAAGACTCGGCCCAGCTCGCGCCGCGGCATGGGCAGGCCTCTGCCGGAGTTTTTGCCAATCGCCTTCCTGCCATGGAAATCGGTGTGACGGGTGTCTCCCCATAGCGCGCGGGCTAGGCGGGCACGGCCTCGATGGCCGCGCGGAGTTGCGCCGGGTCCTGCACCGGCGGTGAGGTCTGCCGGCCGCGGCGGGCGTAGAGCGTGGGCGTGGGCGCCGGCGGCAGGTCGAGCGCCGCCAGCCGCTCGGGGGCCAGGTTGGGGTCCACCGTCTCCACCAGCTTGTTGGGCTCGTAGATGCGGAGCGCCGCCTGGCGCAGCTTGCGGCTCGGCTCGGCGCTGGGGTCGCCCACCAGCACCAGGTGCAGCGGCGGCCCGATGAAGCGGCTGACCGTCAGGGCGTAGAGTGCGGCATGATGGCGATAGGCTCTGTAGAGCGGTGCCATGGCCTCGAGGGTGCCCACGGCGGCCTCATGGTCGCCGTCGTCGCCGGTGAGGCGGTTCAGGCGCAGCGCCAGGTCGGCGGCGAGGGCGTTCTCGTCGAGCAGCTTGAGCCGCTCGCGCAGGCGGCCGAGCGCCGTCGCATCGAAGGGCACGTCATAATAACCGCCGGCGTCGGGGTCGGCCAGGCGGCTGGCCATAAGGTCCATGAGCGCTCGGGCGCGCTGCAGGTAGTCGCCGCGGCCGAGGTGGCTCTGGGCGGCGAGCAGCGCCTGGCCCATCCAGACCTGGTCGGCGAGCAGCCCTGGCAGATGGGGCGAGCCGTCGTACACGTGGGCCATGCCGGCCCCGGGGATGAAACAGCGCCCCCACACGGCCTCGAGCGCCTGCAGCGCCACGTCGGCATAGTAGGGCTCGTCGAGCGTCGCGGCCGCTTCGAGGAAGGCGATGACCATCATCGCGTTGCGGTCGGTGTAGATCGTCGGGTCGACGCGGGGCCTGTTGCGCAAACGGCGCACATCTTCCCGCATCTGATAATAGTCCTCATCGGCATCGGCCGAGCCGGCAAAGGCGCCGCTCTCGGTGTCGCGCAGGTTGGCCTCGACATAGGTGGCCACGCCGCGGGCCGTCTGCCAGAAGAGGGGCGCGTCGAGCGCTTGGGCGGCGTGCAGGTAGGTGCTCAGCAGGCGGGCGTTGCCGTCGAGCATCTTCTCATAGTGTGGCTGGGTCCAGTCGGCGGTGGTGGAGTAGCGGAAAAACCCGCCGTCGACGGTGTCGTAGAGCCCCTTCTCGGCCATGGCCATGAGGCTCGTGCGGGCCATGTCGAGCAGCGCCTCATCCTGCGCCGCGGTGCCCGCAGCCAGCGCCAACTCGATGGTATCGGGCAGGGGGAATTTGGGCGCGGGGCCAAAGCCGCCGTGCTCGGCGTCGTAGGCCTGGCGCAGGGCCGTGACGACGGTGTCGACGATCTCGGGCGTCACGTTGCCGCGCAGCCGGTGGCGCAGCTCGCTGATGCGCGCGCGGCGGGTGCGCCGCCGCTGCAGGCGCTGCTCCAGCTCGCTGCGCCGTTCGCGGTAGTAGCCCATCACCTCGTCGAGCACCGACAGGAACTCTTCCACCGGCATGAACGTCTCGCCCGTGAGGATGTCGCCCTGCGCCGTCAGGAACGCCGTGGTCGGCCAGCCGCCCAGGTTGTAGCGGTTGTTGATATCGGGCCGGCGGTCGGTGTCGACGCGGATGGGCACGAGCTCCTCACTGACGCGGCGGATGACCTCCGGGTGTCGGAAGGTGCTCTCGTCCATCACGTGGCACCAATGGCACCACGTGGCGCTGATCGAGAGCAGAACCGGCCGGTCGCTCTCCTGCGCCTGGCGAAAGGCATCGGCCGTCCACTGCCGCCAGGGTATGCCGATCAAGACCTCGTCTTCTTGCGGATCAATCATCCTCTGTCTCTCCGTGCCGGTGCGCCTCTTCATAGATCTCGACCATGAACTGGCGCACCTGGTAGTCCAGGCCTTCGGTCGTCAGAAAAGCTTCGGTCGCGCCGTCGGTGATCTGTACGCGCAGCGACACGCGGCCGCGTGGCCCGGCCAGCTCCAGGCTATCGCGCCGGCGCGCCTGCACCTCGAGCCCCAGGCCGGCGGGCCCGAAGAAGCGCTCGGCCAGGCGCAGGGTCTCTTCGGGGCTGAAGTGGGTCGCCGTGCCATAGTTCATGAGCGCCCCCTTTAGCGCCGGATCACAACGCGCCGGAATCCCTCCGCATAGCGACGCGGCGCGTTGGGCGTGGCCTGGCGCGGATCGACGTTCTCGCGCAGCCGCTTCTCCAGGGCCGCCGGGTCCTTGATCTGCGTGGCATGGCAGCGCAGGGCGGCGATCCTCAGGTCCAAATAGTCCGTCGTATCGACCCAGGTGTCGGGCTTGTTGGTGACGCAGAGGTAGGCCTCGCTCACCCGGTGCGGCTCCAACCCCTCGGCCATATGCTCGGGATAGTAGAGGCGCGAGCCTGCGGCGGGGAAGAGGGCGTCGAGCGCCACATCGCCCACGATGCGGTGATCGGCATGGTTGGGGTAGATGCCGCGGCTGAAGCGGGTCGTGGGGTCGTTGGTGATGACCAGCTCGGGCCGCCAGCGGCGCACCTCACGCACAATATCTCCCCGCAGCTTGAGTGACGGCTCCAGCTCGCCGTCTCTGTAATCCAAGAAGACGACCCGGCTGACGCCCAGGATGCGTGCTGCGGCCTGCTGCTCGGCCTCGCGGATGGATGCCAGCCGCGCCGGCGTCATGGTGGGGTCGTCGCTCCCTTTGTCGCCGCGCGTGCAGATGAGGTAGGTCATCTCCACGCCCTCGTGCGTCCAGCGGGCGATGGTCCCGCCACAAAAGAACTCGGGGTCGTCGGGGTGGGCGACGATGATCATGGCTTTCTGGAACGAATTGGGCACGATGAGTTCTCCTCCGCACCAGGTCGTGCGTCCAGACCCGTAGCGTCGTCAACGGGTCAGCCAACGCGACCCGGCATCCGGCCCACTCCCACGGCGAGAAGGGGCAGCAATTCCTGTGCCAGTACGCCGGTGTCGCCGGCGCCAAGAGCGGAGTCTAGGCGAGACGTGCAAACCGTCAACTCGGCGAACCCGTTCAGGGTGTCATTGCGAGTAGCCCAGGGTTCGCAGAACCCTGGGCCCAGCACAGAACCTTGGCCTGTCATTGCGAGGAGGCGGCCGCAGCCGCCGACGAAGCAATCCCCAGGTTGCGAGCGAAGCGAGGCAACTCCACATCGGACATTGGAGGTTGCTTCGCTGCGCTCGCAACGACGGTGCCCGAGTTTCCGAGCAGCCGGCAGGACCAGCCAACCCGCCAAGACCCCTTTCCGGAGAGCCGGGCGCACGAGGGCACGTGCCTGCATAGGCTTATCCGCGCCCAAGAGTGGCGGCGATGCACATGGCCCAGCTGTCACCAGGATGCTGAGGACGATAGGCTCCTCTCTGAACGATGTCGGTAGGGCTGTGTATGTTTGGCTTCACACTGATTCCATGCTATGCTGGCGCTGTCGAATTCGCCGCCAGAGGAGGGCAGAGAGATGGGCGAGATCAGCGGCAGCCGCAGCCTGTACTTTGAGGAGCTGGCAGAGGGGCTGGAGATGGTCAGCCCCGCGCGCACGGTCACCGAGACCGATGTGGTCATGTTCGCCGGGCTTTCGGGCGACTATAACCCCCTGCACACCGATGCCGAGTTCGGGCGCCAGACGCGCTTCGGACAGCGCATCGCCCATGGCCTCCTGGGGCTCTCTATCGCCTCGGGGCTGGCCAATCGCCTCGGCTTTGTCGAGGGGACGGCCATCGCCTTCATGGGCCTGGAGTGGAAGTTCAAGGCGCCCATCCTCATCGGCGACACCATCGCCATGACGGCCCGCGTCGCGCGCCGCCGCGAGCTCCGGCGCCTGGGCGGCGGGGTCGTCGTCTTGGCGATTGCCGTCAAGAACCAACGCGGCGAGACGGTGCAGGAAGGCGAGTGGAGCATCCTCGTCAAGAGCCGGCCGCAGTAGCGGGCGGCGAAGGATTGCGGCCATGATGAACGACTATTCATCTGCAGGGAGGCCGCGTTCATCTTCCCTTCATGTTGAGTTACTATAATGTAACCAACCGTGGCTCGCAAGGTTTCCGTCCACGCGGTCATTACGAGTTCCACAGGGTTCCGGGAACCCTGTGCCAAGCGGATGACGTTGCACTGTAGCCGCGTAGTGGAGTCCCGCGGCAACAGCCGCGCCTACGGTCCGATGGCTTACGCCACGAGCAGTGCAGCGAGGCAACCCCCAGTTGTGCTCGCAATGACAGGCGAAAGCCGTGCTTGCACTGGCTGAGCACGTGCAGGCTATACAAGGGGTTCGCAGGAGAGCGGGCACCGTGAGGGTGCAGAGGGGGCTGCCCCAGGGCAGAGGAGCGTGGGCCAATGACTGCCAGGGTCCTCGTGGTCGATGACGAAGTTGATCTGGCGAACGTGCTGCACAGCGGGCTCAAGCGCGCCGGCTACGATGTGATCGTGGCCTACGACGGCAATACGGCGCTACGCCTGACCGCGGAACAGCCGCCCGACCTGGCCCTGCTCGACATCTCCATGGAGCCGATGGACGGCCTGCAGCTCTGCAGGGCACTGCGCGCTCGGCAGGGCGATGCCTTGCCCATCATCTTTCTCACCGCTCGCGACCAGCTCACCGATATTGTCGTGGGCCTCGACCAGGGCGCCGACGACTATGTGACCAAGCCTTTCGCCTTCCCCGAGCTCGAGGCCCGCATCCGCGGCGTGCTGCGCCGCTGCGCCTATCAGCGCCAGGCGACCGAGCCCGCGCTGCGCCCGCTGGTGGTGCGCGACTGGACCCTCGACCCGCGCACCTTCGAGCTCAACATGGCCGGCGAGTCGGTGCGGCTGACCCCGGTGGAGACCGACCTGATGGTGTACTTTATGCACCACCACGGCCAGGCCTTCTCGGCGCACAAGCTCCTCTGCGACGTCTGGGGCTACAAGCCGGGCACCGGCGGCCCGGCCCTGGTGCGCGTCACCATCCGCAATCTGCGGCAGAAGATCGAGCGCGACGCCCTCCAGCCCAGGTACCTGCGCACGCTGCGCCGCCGCGGCTACATGTTCAGTGTCGAGTGACTATCAGTAGGGCGGGCTTTCCAGCCCGCCCGGCTTGTGTGGGGCCGACGCTGGGGCGGGCTTTCCAGCCCGCCCTACTGATTCTTAGCTGGGCTCGACGATGGCGCCTACAAAGAGCACGGCGCCGGTCTCATTGTCGCGGATGGCGCAGAAGAAGGGCCGGTCGACGACCATGCTGAAGGGGTTCTGGGGCGGCGCCGAGCCGGCGCGCATCTCGACCACCGTCGCCCCGGCAGCCTCGGTGCCCTCCTCCGTCAACGCCAGGAAGGTCTTGTGCTTCACGCTGCCGATCCACACCGGCTGCGTGGTGTCGATCATGCCGTGGAAATCGGCCCGCGCCTGGTCGAAAGCGACGCCCATGCCCAGCGCGGTCAGCGCCTCCTGGAGCTCGGCCCCATACTCGGCCGTGAAGCGCGGCACGGTGAGCGACCCCTGCTCGCCGGCGAACTGCCCCAGCCACTGCTCCCAGCGCTCGGCGCTCAGGCCCGCGGCGAACTCGTCGAGGCTCGAGCCCTCGTCGGGCAAAAAGATGTAAAGGCTGACGCGCCCATCCCCGTAGGGCAGGCTGACCGCCTGAAAGCCCTCGCCCTGCAGGTACTGGAAATGGCCCCCCCGGCGCATCATCGGCAGCGTGACCTTCTCGCCGCTGCCCGTGGTAAAGGTGCCGGGCTTGGTGGCCTTGGCGTTGAAGGGCTCGCTCCAGGCGCCGTTGAAGTAGATGGCGTTGACCAGGAAGAGCACGGACTGTGGGTTGAGCTGGTCGACGATGCGCTCGATCTTGCCGTTCGTCTTCTCGCTGACCCACCTGTTGATGGTGTCGATGGTGCCGGGCACGAAGTCCAGGTTGGTGACCTCGGCCGCATAATAGGCGCGGTTGGCGGCGACGAACTCGGGCCGGAAGGGCACGCCCTGCTTGGCCCACAGCGAGTTGGCGATATTGAGCTGCACCTTGGGGTCGGGGTTGGCGAGTGCGACGCGCAGCTCGGCGTTGGCGTTGTTGACGTCGTCGAGGCTCAGGCCCTGCAGCTCGAGCGCCTGCGCCATTGCCTGCTGCGTCTCGCCGAGGGCGCCGTTGTAGGTCATCGCCAGCGCCATGGCCACGCTGGCCGGCGAGAGGAAGACGTTCTTACCCGCGTCCTGCTTGGCCAACTCGGCAAAGAGCCGCAAGCCGAAGCGGTTGTTGGCGCCGACGATCGACGCCTTCGCCTGTGCGCTCACCGGCTGCAATGCTGGCGTGGGTACGGCCGGGGCAGGTGTGGCTGCCTGGGGCGCGCAGCTCGCCGCGACGACGAGCAGCGCCAGGCACAAGCTGAGACACAAAGACCGATTCATGGGCTACCTCCTATGTGGAAGACCAATCACAGCCATCGACGGCGACACATTTCAGACGCCGCAGGGGCCGCTGAGGTTCCCCAATCCGGTTCATACGCAACGGTATGTCTCGGATTTGCCGATTCAGCAGGCATCTGCCTATACTGGCGCTGGCCCCCCTACCGTTCCCCCGTCGCGGGGGAATTGGGTTGGCTTCCGCCACCCCGCACCGCTCGTTTGCCGCCTCTTGGCCAGGCAGGCCACGGTTTTGCGACCCAATTCCCCCGCGACGGGGGAACGGTAGGGGGGCCCCAGCCGCTCCGCAATGGAGTCACCTGTCAGTCGCAGCATCAACTTGGGTGAGTAGTTGCTCTCCATCCGTTGAGAAACCTGGTTGTCATTGCTTCGCTCCGCTCGCAATGACAGGACGCAAGTTTCTGAGCAGCGGAGCCAAGCAACCAGGGGATTGCTTCGTCGGCGGCTGCGGCCCCCCTCCTCGCAATGACAGTCGCGGTTTCTGTGCCTGCACAGGCTGCACCGCGCCCTGGCATACTCAGAATGACAGTCCGACGGAAGTGCCGTTGCAGTATTGGAGCGCCCAACATAACCGGCAGAGGCGGCTTCCATAGCCCGCCCTGAGCGAAGCGAATGGGCCGCCGGACGGTGAGACGCGGGCGCAACCCTCGCGGGTGGTTTTGTCAGGCATTCTCAGTTGACGTCGCCCAGGTAGATCGGCACCCCCTGCGAGGGGAGTGCACGGAGCAACGGGCCCAGCGCGCATGGGTACAGGCGGTAGCGCTCGATGTGTTCCAGGTCCAGCCACTCCGCGCCGAGCTGGTTGTTGTCGGGGCAAGACCCCATCCTGACCTCGCAGCCCTTCACAAGCCGGCAGAGGAAGATGAACTCGACCTGGTGCACCTCGCCGTCTTGGGTGGCGAACTCGTGGTTGCGGCCGATGTACTCACGGATGAAGCGCAGCTCGCCGATGACGACCTCGGCGTTGGCCTCTTCGAGGCACTCGCGGCGCAGGGCTTCGTGGAGGGTTTCGCCGCGCTCCTGGCCACCGCCGGGCAGCAGATAGAAGGTGCCTTCGCAGCCCTGGCCCTTCATGGCCAGGAGCCTGCCGTCTTGAATGATGATCGCCTTAGCAGAGTTGCGGATTGGCTTCACTGTGCCCTCTTGTCATGTGGCAATGCACAACGCGGATCGTTGCGCGGCAGCCCGGGTCTGCCTCAGGTGGTCCAGTTGGTCAACTCGCGGAACTTGTGCACAAGTATCCACGTCTATATAAGAGATACTCACCCCCCGGAGACCAAATATGGCAACCCTTTGGTGCGTGAACCCGAGATCCTGGCTCGCCCTGACTCTGGCCCTGTTCCTCGCCGGCTGCAGTGTGGCGGCGCCGCTGCTGCCCGGTGGCCCTGGGCAGCCGACAGGCACCCCAACGGCGACGCCGATGCCCGGCCCCGGCGTGGCCGACATCCTGGCCAACCCGCCTGCGCCCGGCACGAGCTTGGAGATCGACGCCTACTATAGCGGCACCAACCCCTGGGTGCACCACGGTCCGCCGCCGCCCCCCGATGCGACCCAGGCGCTCTGCCCTGCGAGCTGGGGCTCGGCGCTCACCGACCAACCCTTCCAGGCGCTGCTCACGGTGCTCAACGGCAGCTGCTCCAATGACCTGCCCGAGGACGGCGCCTGGCTCGTGGCGGTGACGCCCGAGATGGCTACGCCGGGCGTGCGCGCAGGTGCTCAGCTCCCCTACCATGCCCGGCTGCGCGGCCACCTGGGCGACCCGGCCTTTGCCCACTGCGCCGACGCGGCGCGCATCTTTATGGTCGAAGCGGTGGTCACGGTCTACGAGCAGGACCCGCCCGCCGCCCCGCAGGGCTGGCCCGCAGGGTACGCGGGCTGGCCGTGGCACCACGACGAGCGCCTGGGCTACAGCCTGACCTTCCCGCCCGGCTGGGATATCGAGCGCCTGGCCGATGGCACCCTGGCCCTCACCGCGCCCGAATGGCCCGCCTACCCGGTCACCATAACGGCGCACGAGGGCGAGCTCGAGTATGACCCCTACGAGCCGGCGAGCGTGCCGCCGCTCTTGCAGGGCGATAGCTGGGGCGTCTTCGAGCAGGGGCTGTCGTTCGGCATGCCGGCCGCGGGCAGCCAGCGCCTGGCCGGTTACCGGGTGGAGCGCCCGGCGTCGCCCGGGGAGCGCGCGGTGTCGGTCCTCTTGAGCGGTGGTGGCCGCACTTACGAACTGAGCCTGCGCTACCCGCTGGGCTTTGCTGCGCCGCAGCCGCTGCTGGCCGCCTACAGCGCCATCGTCGAAGGCTTTCGCCTCGACGTGCCGCCCGGCCCCACGCCCACGCCGCCGGTGCGCCAGGCGCTCGGCCCCGGCCCCTTCCTCACTCAGGAGGAAGCGCTGGCCCGCGTGCGCGCGCAGTATGGCAACGACGTGGAGCTGTTGCTGGCCGACCTGGTGAGCGAGGCGGCGGCCCGGGGCCTGGGCGGTGCCTGTGCCACCTTTAGCGGCCACGCTGATGGCGTGTGGCTGCTGGCGGTGCGCGGCGCCTTTGAGGGCGCGACGCGGGTGATGCGGCTCTCCATCGACGCGGCGAGCGGCGCGCAGCTCTGCGGCGAAGAGATCGACCCCAGCACCCTGCCCACGCCGCCACCCACGGCCACGCCACCGCCCACGCCGACGCCTGTGCCCGCCCGCGGGCGGTCGTCGGGCGGCGGCTCTGGCGGCGAGCGCTGGCTCGAGGTGATCCTCAGCGCGCAGACCCTCATCGCCTGGGAGGGCGATACGCCCGTGCGGCGCATGATCGTCTCCACCGGCACGGCACAGACGCCGACAGTGACCGGCACCTTCCGCGTCTACTGCAAGCGGCTCAGCATGCGCATGACCGGCGCCGACTATGACCTGCCCAATGTGCCCCACGTCCTCCTGTTCTACTTGGGCTATGCCATCCACGGCGCCTACTGGCACACCAGCTTTGGCACGCCCATGAGCCATGGCTGTGTCAACCTCTCGCTGCCCGATGCGGAGTGGGTCTTCAACTGGGCCGGCCCGCGCCTGCCCCAGGGGGCCAATGAAGTGTGGAGCTCGGCCGCCAACCTGGGCACGCTTGTCGTCGTCCATCAGTAGGGCTTGAGCGCGCGAAGGACGCCAAGGGGAGTCTCTGAAAAGGAGTGTTCCATGTCTGGTCCCACGATCGATGTGCCCATGCTCTTGGCTCAGCTCTTCAACGGCCTGCTGCTCCAGTTGCCCCTCTACCTTGTGTGGCTCGCCGGCATCGGCCTGGCCCTGATCCGCCGGCAGCGGCACCCGCGGGCCTCGCTGTTGGCGCTGATCGGCATCGGCATGCTCCTGGCGAGCTCGGTGCTCAGCACCATCGTGAGCTTTGGGCTGCCGCTGCTGTACGAGGCGGGCGCTGTGCGCGGCGGTGTTGCCATGTTGGCCAACCTGCTCGGCGTCTGCCGCATCGTCTTTTCGGTGATTGAGGCGATCGGCTGTGGACTGCTTCTCGCGGCTGCATTCAGTGGCCGCGCGCTGCAGCCTGTGCCGGAAAAGGCCTCCGAACTCTGAGCCTGCGGTCCAGGCTGGCAGCCGGGCGTTTCGCTGCGCGCCCTTCCGGCCTCCCAAAACCCCTCCCTGAGGGTTCCGTACCGGGCTCGTGCCTCGTGCAGGGCACGGGGCGTGCAAGCCGGCCGCTGGCGCCGGATGCTTCAGACAGGCCGAGTGGCAGGTCAAGGCTCGCCGCTGCGACCCATGGGTTTGACAGATGGGCGCAATGGGGCGACACTGTCGGCGAGGATACGTGGCTCGTGAGGCGCGGCCGATGTGCGCCGCGCTTCACGCTGTGTTTGCACCGAGGGGGCAAGGGATGCCAACAGAGGCACAGGTTCGTGAGGCGCTGAGCCGGGTGATGGACCCCGAGCTAGGGCGCAATATCGTCGAGCTGGGCATGGTGCGCGCGATCACCATCGACGGGCCGCGGGTGGCCGTCACCCTGGCGCTGACCACCATGGGCTGCCCGCTCAAAGACCGCATCTCCGGCGATGCCCGTGCGGCGGTGGAGGCGCTGGAGCCGGGCTTGCAGGTGAACGTCGTGCTGGGCGAGATGACGGCGGAGGAGCGGCAGCGCGCCTTTGGCCGGCAGGCGCCCGAGGTGACGGCGGCGCAGCAGGCCAGCAACGTGCGGCGCGTATTGGCCGTGATGAGCGGCAAGGGCGGCGTGGGCAAGTCGTCGGTGTCGGCGCTCCTGGCCGTGGCGCTGCGGCGCAAGGGCCTCAACGTGGGTCTGCTCGATGCCGACATTACCGGCCCCAGCATCCCCCGCATGTTTGGCCTCCACGAGCCGCCCGAGATGGGCCCCGCGGGCATGATGCCGGTCGAGAGCCGCAGCGGCATCAAGGTGATCTCGATCAATCTGCTTTTGCCGACCGAGGAAGAGGCAGTCGTCTGGCGCGGGCCGCTGATCTCCAGCGCCATCAAGCAGTTCTGGAGCGAAGTGGTCTGGGGTGACCTCGACGTGCTCATCCTCGACCTGCCGCCCGGCACATCGGACCCGGCGCTGACAGTGATGCAGTCGATCCCGCTCAATGGCGTGCTCATGGTCACATCGCCGCAGGACCTGGCAGGCATGGTGGTGCGCAAGGCGGCGCAGTTGGCCAGCCAGCTCAAGGTGCCCATCGTCGGGCTGGTCGAGAACATGAGCTATGTGCTCTGCCCCGACTGCGCGCGCAAGGTGGAGGCCTTTGGCCCCAGCCAGGCCGGGCGCACCGCCGCCCATCTCGGTGTGCCGCTCTTGGGCAGCCTGCCGCTCGACCCCGAGCTGGCCCGCATGGCCGACGTGGGCGATATCGAGCGCTACGCCGCCGAGGCCTTCCGACCCCTGGCCGACGAGGTCTGGGCGCGCATTCCCGCCGCCAAGTGCACGCCAATGTTCGGGTGATGGAGGTAGGTGCATGAAGATTGCGGCCGCGACGAATGACGGCGCCAACATCGCCGCCGATTTCGGCGATGCGGCGTACTATGCCGTGTTGACCGTGGAGGCAGGGAGCATCGTCGTTCGTGAGCTGCGCCAGAAGCAGCCACAGGGCTGGTACCGGGTGGCGGGGCACGCCGAGCACCGTGGCCCCGCGGGCGCCGTGCCCGAGGCGGTGCACCGCCACGACGATCTGGCCGACCCTATCAACGACTGCCAGGCCGTGCTCGTCGCCGGCATCAGCGGCCGCGACCGCGAGCACCTGGAGACCGTCGGCATCTGGCCCATCGTCACCTACTCCGGCCCCATCGACGCCGCCGTGCAGGCCTTCCTCGCCGGCGAGCTGGTCGCAAGCTAGAGAACGAAAACCGCAAAGGCGCGAAGACGCAAAGGGGACGCAAAGACACTGGTAAGACTGGCCCTGCGGGCGAGAGGCGGCGAGCAGGCTGAGAGCCTCATCAGTCCTTCGCGCGCCCTTGGCGTCTTTGCGCCTTTGCGGTGAGCCCCGTCGTCTTCCCTGGCTGGCATGGGGATTGCTGCGCCCGCTGTACACGCAGACTGTGGGGAGGGAGTGCAGATGTCCACTGTGGCCATTACCCGCGATACCGAGTTTATCGGTCAGGCCATTTTCGACGCCCTCAACGCCCTCGACCTCGAAGACCTCTTTACCAACAGGCTGGTCGCCATCAAGCCCAACGACACCGCGGCCACGCCCGACGACATTTCGGGCGTCACCCATGCCGACTCGCTGCAGGCGGTGATCCGCTTTGTGAAGGGCTTCAACCCACGGCATATCGTCGTCTCGGGCGGCGCCGGCGCTTCGATCACCGAGGACGTCTTCAACTATACCGGCATGATGGAGGTCATCCGGCGCGAGGGGGTCGAGTTCTTTGACCACAACCAGGGGCCTTTCGAAGAGGTCACCCTCGCATCGGGGCCGCAGCGCCAGGTCATGATCAACCCGCGCATCCTCGAGTACGACAGCGTCGTCTCGCTGGCCCAGCTCAAGCTGCACGAGACGGCCACCGTCACCCTCAGCATGAAGAACGTCGCCATGAGCTTCCCCGCTGCCGACTACTACGGCCACCCGCGCGCTTCGGGAGAGCGCCACGAGAACGACTTTTTCGGCGACATGCAAGAGTTCATCGTGGCCATGGTCAAGCGCTTCCCGCCGAGCCTGGCGGTCATTGTGGGGCACCCGGCGATGGTGGGCACGGGGCCGCTGGGCGGCATTCCGGTGGAGACGGGCCTGGTCATTGCCAGCCGCGATTTCGTGGCCGCCGATGCCGCCGGCGCCGAGCTCTTTGGCTTCAACATGCAGGGCGTGCGGCACATCTTTGAGGCCTACCGTGCCGGCCTGGGCGAGGGGCGCACCAGCAGCATGACGTTCCCGCTCATGTCGCTCTCCGACGCCATCGGGGCGTTCACGCGCGTGGTCTACACCCAAGAGGCGGTCTGGGCGTAGGATGGAATCACCGCAGAGGCGCAGAGGGCGCGGAGGAATCTGGTCATTGCGAGTACGCCATGCCGCCGCGCGGCATGTGCAAGCACAGAGACTACTGCTGTCATTGCGAGGAGGCCGCAGCCGACGAAGCAATCTCCATGTCTGACGCGGAGATTGCTTCGCTCCGCTCGCAATGACAGGACCAAGTTTCTCAACAGTCCCCCATGCCCGATTGGGCACAACGTAGCACGAAAACGCCCACAAGGGGCTAGGCTACGGGTTGGCGCGCATTTTCAAGTCAGTTGTGGCGAAGCAATGGCAAGACTCCTCTGCGCCTCTGCGGTGATGCTACCGTTTGCTCTGCGCTCGGCGAACCATGTCAAGGGCCAGCTCGTTCTGCCGCGCGATCAGCCGCTCGAGGTCGAGGCCGGGGATGTGGCCATCCTCGACGACGATGCGGCCGTTGATGACCGAGAGGTCCACCTGCGGCGGGGTGCATAGGACGAGTGCGCCGGCGGGGTCGTGGCAACTGGCGCCGGCGAACTCGAGCCGCTCGAGCCGCACGCCGATGAAATCGGCCGCCTTGCCCGGTGCGAGGGTGCCGATATCGTCGCGCCCCAGCACGCGTGCGCCGCCGAGCGTGGCCATCTCCAGCGCCTCAGCGACGGTCAGCGCTGTGGCGCCCTTGGCTACCCGCTGCAAGAGGAGCGCCATGCGCGCCTCGGCCAGCATGTGCGACGAGTCGTTCGACGCCGAGCCATCGACGGCCAGCCCCACCGCGACCCCGGCGTCGAGCATCTCGCGGATGGGGGCGATACCAGAGCCCAGGCGCATGTTCGAGCTGGGGCAGTGGGCCACGCCGGTGCCCGTCTCGGCCAGGAGCTGCACCTCGGCGGGGTTGAGGAAGACGGCGTGGGCATACCACACATCGGGTCCCACCCAGCCCAGCCGCCGCATGTACTCCACGGGGCGGCAGCCGAACTTTTCCAGGCAGAACTCGTCCTCATCGGCCGTCTCGGCTACGTGGGTGTGCAGCATCACGCCGTGCGCGCGCGCCCACTCGGCCGAGCGGCGCAGCGATTCGCCGGTCACCGAGAAGGGCGAGCAGGGCGCGAGGGCAATGCGCAGCATGGCGTAGGGCTGCGGATCGTGGTAGGCGGCCACCAGGCGCTCGCAGTCGGCCAGGATCTCGTCCTCAGTCTGCACCACGCTGTCGGGCGGCAGCCCCCCCTGCGAGCGCCCCAGCGACATGCTGCCGCGGCAGGGGTGGAAGCGTACGCCCAGCTCGCGCGCGGCGCGGATTTCGTCGTCGTGGCGGGCGCCGTTGGGCACCAGGTACAGGTGATCGCTCGCCGTGGTGCAGCCCGAGAGCACGAGCTCGGCCAGGCCCACCAGGGCGCTGGTGTAGACCGCCTCGGGCGTCAGCTCGGCCCAGATGGGGTAGAGGTAGGTCAGCCAGTCGAACAGCTTGGCGTTCTGCACCGGGGGCAGGGCGCGGGTGAGCGTCTGGTAGAGGTGGTGATGGGTGTTGACCAGCCCCGGCAGCACCACCATGCCCGTGGCATCGATCACGAGGTCGGCCGCAGCGGGCAGCGCCGCGCTGGGCGCCACCGCCTCGATCACATTGTTGCGCACGAACAGCCCGCCGCCGGGGATGCGGCGCCGCTCGCCGTCCATCGTCACCAGCAGGTCGGCATTCATTAGTAGCAGAGTCGCCATTGACAGCTCCTCCGAGGCCGGTTACTTATCTTCCCGCATATACGCTTTGCCCAACGCTGCGGGCGCGCCGACGCGTTTGGAGAGCGCCTCCCACCAGGTTATGGCGACGAGCACGGCGATGGTGGCCACGTAGGGCAGCATGTTCAGGTACGCCGCCGGGATGTGCGCGCCCGCCGCCTGCAGGCGGAACTGCACGGCGTTGATGCCGCCAAAGAGCAGCGCGCCCAACACGGTGCGCGCCGGGTTCCACATAGCAAAGATGACCAGGGCGACGACGATCCAGCCGCGGCCGCCGGTGATGTTCTCGGCCCAGCCCGGCGTGTAGGCCAGCGAGAGATGGGCGCCGCCCAGGCCCGCCAAGGCCCCACCCAGGATGGTGTACACATAGCGCGTGCGCGCCACGCTGATGCCCATAGCGTCGGCCGTCTGCGGGTTCTCGCCCGTGGCGCGCAAGTTCAGGCCAAAGCGCGTCTTGTACAGGAAGAACCAGGCGAGCGGCACCAACAGGTAGACGGCATAGGTCAGGATATCCTGCCGGAAGAGCGCCTCCAGCACCGGGATGCGGCTCAGCACCGGGATGACGATGGGGTCGAACTTGGCGCCGGCCAGCCCCACCAGCGCGCCTCCCCCGGGCCCCAGGCGCTGGCCCAGGAAGCTGGCCAGCCCGGTGCCGAAGAGGGTCAGGCTCAGGCCGCTCACCACCTGGTTGGCGCGCATGGTCACGGTGAGAAAGGCGTGCATGGCCGCCATCACGGCGCCGACGGCGATGGCCACTGCCACGCCCAGCCAGGGGTTGCCCGTCCAGTAGGTGACGGCAAAGGCCGTCGCGGCGCCCATGAGCATCATGCCCTCGACGCCCAGGTTCAGGATGCCGGAGCGCTCGGTATACGTCTCGCCGATGGCCGCATAGACGAGCGACGTGCCGGCGCGCACGGTAATGGCGAGGATCGAGGTCAAGAGAGCAATCACGGCCGCACCTCCTCGAGCCGCGAGGCTGGGGCTGCGCCCGGTCGGCTGCGCACGATACGCAGCCGGTACTCGGTAAACAGCGCGCCGGCGAGCATCGGGATGAGGATCAGCCCCTGCAGTACCTGGCCCACGGCCGCGGGCAGGTGCATCATGATCTGTACTTGGTCGCCACCCACCAGGAGCGCGGCCATCAGCAGCGCCACAAAAGGCACGGCGATCGGGTTCAGTTGGGCCATCCAGGCCACGATGATGGCCGTAAAGCCATAGCCGATGGAGAGGCCCTGCTGCAGGCGGCGCGCGATGCCCGTCACCTCGCAGACGCCGGCCAGCCCGGCCAGTGCGCCCGAGAAGAGCAGCGCCAGCACGATATTGCGGGCAATGTTGATGCCCAGGTAGCGCGCGGCCGTCGGGTTCTCGCCGATGATGCGCAGCTCAAAGCCCCAGCGTGTGCGCTTGAGGATGAACCACAGCAGTGCGGCGGCGATCAGGGCGAAGACCAGCCCAAGGTGCGCCCGCCCCGCCAGCCGCGGCAGCCAGGCCGCCTCGGGGAAGGGTGCCGTGCCCGGGAAGCCGTAGCCCTTGGGGTCGCGCCAACTGCCATGGTAGAGATGCTGCGAGAAGAGGATGGCCACATAGTTCAGCATCAGCGTGGTCAGCGTCTCATCCACCCGCAGGTAGGCCTTGAGCAGGGCCGGGAGGCCTGCCCAGAGCGCCCCTGCCACCATGCCCACCACGATCACCGCCGGCAAGAGCAGCGCCGGCGGCACAAAGCCCGACCAGAAGAGTGCCACCCAGGCCGCGGCCACGCCGCCCATCACGAGTTGCCCCTCGGCGCCGATGTTCCAGAACTGCATGCGAAAGGCGATCGAGACGCCCAGGCCGGCCAACGCCAGCGGGATGGCCTTGACCAGGGTTTCGGTGAACACGGGCCAGGTGCCGAAGGCGCCCTTGGCCATGGCCGCATAGGTGACGAGCGGGCTTACGCCGCTGGCCACGAGCAGGATGGCCCCGAGGACGAGCGAGATCAGAAAGGAGACCACAGGCACCAGGATGCTGGCCGAGCGGGAGACCGCCTCGCGTTTCTCGAATACAATGCGCATGGTTGCCTCCTCAGGATGCGGCCTTGGCGCCGGCCATCATCAACCCCAGCGCTTCCACGTCGGCGCCGGCGGTGGGCACGATGCCCATGATCTGGCCCTCGAACAGCACCGCGATGCGGTCCGACACGGCCAGCAGCTCCTCCAGGTCCTCGGAGATGAGCAGCACGGCCATGCCCTTGGCGCGCTGCTCGAGGAGCATCTTGCGCACCGCCTCGGTGGCCCCCACGTCGAGGCCGCGTGTGGGGTGCACGGCCACCAGCAAGCCACCGCAGGACGTGATCTCGCGCGCCAGGATGGTCTTCTGCAGGTTGCCTCCCGAGAGGAACTTGACCCGTGTGTGCGGCCCAGGGGTCGAGATGCGGAAGGCGTCGATCATCTTTTGGGCAAAGGCGACGATATGCTGCGGTTGCAAGACGCCCCGCTTCGCCAGCGGCGCCTGGCGATAGCCCTTCATGGCCAGGTTCTCGGCCACGCCCATGTTGCCTACCAGGCCCATCTCCACCCGGTCTTCGGGGATGTGGCTGACCCCCGCCTGGATGATCTCGAGGGGCGAGCGGTTGGCCACATCGCGCCCGCGCAGCAGCACCTGGCCGCCCGAGGCTTTGCGCAGGCCGGTGATGACCTCGGCCAACTCGCGCTGGCCGTTGCCGGCCACCCCGGCGATGCCCAGGATCTCGCCCTGTCGGATGTCGAGCGTCACGCCGCGCAGCGCCGGCAGCCCCTTGTTGTTCTCGGCCCGCAGGCCCTGCACCTGCAGCACCTCTTGGCCTGCGGCGCAGCGCCCCTTGTCGAGGCGGAAGAGCACCTCGCGCCCCACCATGAGGCGCGCCAACTCCTGGGGGTTCGTTTCGGCTGTGCGCCTGGCCGCCGCCACGCGCCCCTGCCGCAACACCAGCACCCGCTGCGAAAAGGCCATGACCTCTTCCATCTTGTGGGTGATAAAAATGGCCGACTTGCCCTCGGCGGTCATACGCCTCAGGATGCCGGCCAGTTCCTCTGCCTCCTGCGGTGTGAGCACGGCAGTCGGCTCATCGAGGATGAGAATCTCGGCGCCGCGATAGATGAGCTTGAGGATTTCGACCCGCTGCTGCTCGCCCACGCTGAGCTGCCAGATATAGGCGAGCGGGTCCACCTGCAGGTTGTAGCGCTCCGAGAGCTCGCGGATGCGCGCGGCGACCTCGTCCATCCTGGGCACAAAGGGCAGCCCGGCGAGCCCCAGGATGATATTCTCTGCCACGGTCATGGTCTCGACGAGCATAAAGTTCTGGTGCACCATGCCGATGCCCAGCCCGGCGGCGTGGCGGGGCGAAGTGATCTCGGCGGGCCTGCCGTGCAGGCGCACCTGGCCTGCGTCGGGGCGGTAGAGTCCCACCAGGATGTTCATCAGCGTGCTCTTGCCGGCGCCGTTCTCACCCAACAGGGCCAGTACCTCGCTGGGGTAGAGTTCCAGGTCCACCCCGTCGTTGGCAACGACGCCAGGGAAACGCTTGCCGATGCCGCGCATCTCCAGCATCGGCACCTGGGCTGTATGCTCGTTGTCGCTCATCGCCCTCCTTTGGCAGGGGGGATTTTGCAGGCTGGCGCCGCCGGTCGCCCCGCGGGGCGACCGGCGACGCCAGCCTGCAAAATCCCCCTTGTTGAGGCTACTTGGTCGAGCCCTTCACGCCTTCGACGAACCAGTCCATGTTGACGATCTCTTCCTGGGTCATCTTTTGGCCAGCGGCCAACTTCTCGACGCTGGCATTGTCCTTGAGCGGGCCGGCGAAGATGTCGAACTCGGTCTTTTCACCGCTCTTGAACTTGGCCTCTTCAGCCTCGACCTTGGCCTTGACGTCGGCCGGCACCTTGGCGCTCAGCGGGGCCAACATCACAGAGTCTTCCTTCAGGCCGCCCCAGAAATCGTGCGGCTTCCAGGTGCCGTCCATGGCTGCCTTGACGGTCTGGATGTAGTAGGTGCCCCAGTTCCACACCGGGCCGGTGAGGACGGTATCGCCCACGAACTGGCCCATGTCGGAGTCGTAGCCGATGGAGAGCATGCCACGCTCCTGGGCGGCCTTCTGCGGCTCGGTGGTGTCTTGGTGCTGGGCGATGATATCGGCGCCCTGATCCAGCAGGCCCAGCGCAGCCTCGCGCTCCTTCACCGGGTCGTACCAGGTGTTGGTCCAGACCATGCGCACCTCGGCCTGGGGGTTCACGGCCTTGACGCCCAGGGTGAAGGCGTTGCAGCCACGAATGACCTCGGGGATCTGCATGGCGCCCACGTAGCCGATGATGTTGCTCTTGGTCATCAGGCCGGCGACCATGCCCGAGAGGTAGCGCGGGATCTCGATCTGGCCAAAGTAGGTGGAGACGTTGTCGGCCTGCTTGTAGCCGGAGCAATGCTCAAAGTATACGTTCGGGAACTCTTGCGCCACCTCGATGGTGGGATCCATGTAGCCGAAAGAGGTGGTGAAGATCATGTTGTTGCCCTTCTGGGCCAGGTCGCGGATGATGCGAGCGGCATCAGGGCCTTCGGGCACGTTCTCGACGGTCGTGGTCTCGATCTTGTCGCCGAATTCTTGCTCGAGCATCTTGCGGCCGCGGTCGTGCTCGTAGGTCCAGCCCAAGTCGCCCGGCGGGCCGATGTAGACGAAAGCGACCTTGAACTTGCCGGCGGCGGGTGCGGTGGTGGGTTCCGCCGGCTTGGCGGCCGGCGTGCAGGCGCCGAGCACCATGGCCAACGCCAGCAGGCAGGCCAGCGCGGCCCAGAGGCTGCGTTTCATCGTGTACCTCCTGTTTTCTCGGAAACGGTCAAGAAGCGGCGAAACACAATTACTCCTCTCCGACGCCCCGCGCGGGCGTCGGCGATGAGCCCGGGGAGAGAAGGCGGCCCAATGGTGAGGCCAGTCTATCGATGTCTCTTGACGGGGGCCCGACAATCGCGGATTGTCGGCGACAACTGGCGGAAGAATAACACAAGTCGTTCGGTTTGTCAACGTCTGGCGCAGTCGTATGGAATGACTTGGCGCCGTTCTTGGCCCGCGGCAGCCCCGGTGCTATAATGGCGCTTGTGAGGTCACTGCTCGGCCCTGTCGTAGCGGGCCGCCGCGATTGCCATTGCGAGTAACCCAGGATTCGCGGAACCCTGTGCCCAGCATTGAACCTTGACCTGTCATTGCGAGCCGCAGCGAAGCAATCCCCGCGTCCGGCATGGGAGATTGCTTCGCTACGCTCGCAATGACAGGACCAAGTTTCTGAGCAGGCGACATGCCCCCAGTGGCACCACAAGTGATGAAACGCCCACGAAGCCGCCTGCGGCGGCCAAGGGGGGCTAGGCTACGGCGCCCCGCCCCATTTTCAGATCAGCGGGGCGAAGCGATCTCCACCCGTGTGGGCGACGCCTTCCTGCGAGCTGGAGATTGCTTCGCTACGCTCGCAATGACAGAAGGAGTTCAACTTGGACCCCCAGGAACTGCACGCTGCTTCCATCGTCATCGACACCCACTGCGACACCCTGCTCTCGGTGCTCGGCGACAAGCGCTCGCTGCTCGAGCGCTCCGACGAGGGGCATAACGACCTGCCGCGCCTGAAGGAGGGCGGCGTCACCGCCCAGGTCTTTGCCCTTTTTGCGCGGCCGGCGGCGTTGGGTGGCGCAGTGCCCACCTGGGAGTCGCTGCGCCTGCTCGATGCTTTCTACCAGGCGATGGCGGCCTCACCTGAGCTCATCCTGGCCACCAAAGCCGGCGACGTGCGCCGCGCCAAGGCCGAGGGCCTGCTGGCCGGCATCATCGGCATGGAGGGCGCCGAAGCCCTGCGCGGCGACCTGGGCATTCTGCGCCTGTTCTACCGTTTGGGCCTGCGCAACCTCGGTCTGACGTGGAGCCTGCGCAACGAGGCCGCCGACGGCGTCTTCGAAGAGCGCACCGGCGGCGGGCTGACCGAGTTTGGCGTGCAGGTGGTGCGCGAGTGCAACCGCCTGGGCATCATGATCGACGTGGCCCACCTGGCTCCGGCCGGCGTGCGCGATGTGCTGGCCATGAGCGAGCTGCCGGTGATCGACTCGCACGCCAATGCCCGCGCCCTCTGCGACCACCGGCGTAACCTCACCGACCAGCAGCTCGAGGGCGTCGCCAAGACCGGCGGGGTCGTCTGCGTGGTATTCGTGCCCAGCTTTGTGGCCGGCCAGCCCGAGGAGCGCACGCTGGGCAAGGTGCTCGATCACATCGATCACATCGTTTCGGTCATCGGCGCCGACCATGTGGGCCTGGGCTCCGATTTCGACGGCTTTGACGACACGCCCATCGCCGGCCTCGAGAGCGGCGCCCACTTTCCCCACATCACTGCCGGCCTTCTCGCCCGCGGCTACAGTGAGGAGAACGTGCGCAAGATCCTCGGCGGCAACGTTCTGCGCGTCTTTGAGCAGGTCGCCGGCTAGCCAGACGGGAACGGTTCGCCGCAAAGGCGCGAAGGAGACGCCAAGGCAATGGGAGTCAGCCCGTGGAACCAGGGTTTCACCGCGGGCCACCCCACAAAAGCCTTCGTGCTTCCTTTGCGCCTTTGCGGTGAACCGCTCCCTCACGCCGGGCAGGCCGGCTCCTCGGCGGCGCCGGAGGGCACCGTCTCGTGGCCGCCGAACTCGTAGCGCAGCGCGCTGACGACCTTGCCCGCGAACGTGTCGGGCTGGCGCGAGCGCAGGCGCAGGGCGTAGGCCGCGGCGATAGCCAGCATGGGCACCCCCGCCTGCCAGCCTTCCTCGATGGCCCAGCTCCCCGTCGCCCCGCCGCCGACGCTGCCGGTGATGGCCTGCAGGCGGGGGTCGCGGGCAAAGGCATGCGCCGCCAGCTCCATCAGCCATGAGCGGATCACGCTGCCGTGCTGCCAGAGCTCGGCCACCTGTTGCAGGTCCAACCCAAAGGGGCTCACCTCGAGCAGCTCGAAACCCTCGCCGATGGCTTCGAGCATGCCGTATTCGATGCCGTTGTGCACCATTTTGACAAAGTGCCCGGCGCCGCTGGGGCCGACGTGGGCATAGCCGTCCTCGGTGGCCAGCAGGTGGAAGAGCGGCTCGGCCAGCTCGAACGCGGCCCGCTCGCCGCCGATCATCAGGCACATGCCGTGGCGCGCGCCCTCCAGGCCGCCGCTCGAGCCGCAGTCGAGCAGGTGGATGCGTCGCTCCTGCAGGTGCTCGGCGCGGCGCATGGAATCGCGATAGAACGAGTTGCCGCCGTCGATGATCACGTCGCCCGGCGCGAGGTGCTGGGCGAGGCCTTCGGGACCAAAGATCATCTCGTCGACCGGCTCGCCCGCGGCCACCATCAGCCAGACGATGCGCGGCCGCGAGAGCAGGCTCGCCAGTTCCTCCACCGAATGGGCGCCCACCGCGCCCTCGCGCACCATCTCGTCGATCTTGCCGTGCGTGCGGTTGTACACTACGACGCGCTGCCCCTGCGCCAACAGGCTGCGCACGGCGCTCATGCCCATCTGCCCCAGGCCGATAAAGCCGTACCCCGTGTTCATCGCGTGCACCGCTGCCTCCTCGCGCGCCGGGGACGGCCCCTGCGCGCCGCTGCCCCTATTGTACGGGAACGGCGGCCCGCTGCCAAGCAGGTTCTCGCTCGCTGGGGACTCCCGAGGCTCTTGGAGTCCCCAGCGAGCGCGCGTGCCGGCCACATCGCAACGGCGCCCGGGCGAGCACGACGTCGTGGCCGGCGACGGCCATCCCCCGAGTCCGCCAAGGGTCTGGGGACCGAGTAAGGATCAAGCACTAGACCCGGCCCAGCCGCGCATAGAGCTCCACCATGGCGGCCTGGTCGAGCAGCCAGCGCTGTGGGTTGGTGACTTCCGAGCGGCCGCTCCAGTCGGGGCTGAAGGCGCCGTCGGCGGCGCGGGCGTGTACCCAGGCATACTCCAGGTTGCGCCTCATGGCGTCGACGTAGGTGCGGTCATGGTCGGGGTCGGCGGCGTAGAGGGCCAGGTAGCCGCGCAGGAGCACGGCGTTGAACCACGGCGTATCGGGGAAAAGGCGCTCGCCGCTCGGAGCGTCGCCAGGCGCAAAGTGGGCATAGCTGGCTGCAGCCAACGCGCGAGCCTCTTCCAGGTAGTGCTGCTCAGCAGTGATGGCGAACAGCAATGCATTGGCGTGCAGCGGCGTGCCGGTATTGTAGGTAAAGGTGCGCTTGTCGATAGTGCCCTGTTGGAGGAGGCTGTCCCAGTATACGCCGCTGTCGGGCGACTTGAGCGGCGCCAACCACTCAAGGATGCGCACGGCCCAGTCGAGGTACTCCTGCCGGCCGGTCTCTTGGTGGAGCGCCAGGGCCAGCACCGCGGCAGGGCCGTTGGAGCAGGTGTTCTTGGTGCTGTCGTCGTGCTGGCGCCAGTAGATACCGCCGCCCATGGCGTCTGACCAGCCGCTGAGGGCAAAACTCAGCATTTCCTCGGCCTTGGCCAGGTAGCCTGGATCCTGCAGCGTGCGGTAGGCCTCTACGAACTCGAGTCCGAGCCATTCGTTGTCGTCGTAGAACTTGTCTCCGCCTCCGCCGGCTCTGATATAGCAGTCGTAGCCGGGTGGGGTGGCCTGGGCGTCGTAGTAGGCCGCCAGCCCCTGCAGCACGCTGCGCAAGGCTTCCTGATAGCGGCTGCGGGCCCCATGCGTTGCCGCCAGGGCGTTGAGCGCCGAGATCACGCCCGAGTAGGGCCACAGGTGCGAGCAGTAGCGGTCATCACTCTTGGCCTCGACATGCTCGTAGAAGAGGCTGCTGTTGGGGATGGCGAAGCGCTGCGCCAGCATGGCGTAGGTCGCTTCAGCCCGTGCCAGGTTATCCATGATCGGTGTTTCCTCTCCCGTTCCAGCCGGCTGGACGGGCGCCTGGCCCACGGCTGCGCCCAACCCCAGCCGACGAGCTGGCGCCGCGAATACATGGGCTATTTGGTCTCCTGGCGGCCCATCGCTGCTGCCAGGCTCACCCCCTCTCCAATCCGCCGGATCGCACCCAACGCACCACGAAATCGCCGAAGAGGCTGTTGGCCCAGGCGAACCAGGCCCGTGTGTAGCGCTCGGGGTGGTCCGGGTCAAAGCTCTCATGCATGAAATCGGTGCCGGCGGTGGTCGCGACCAGCACCTCCAGAAGCTGCCGCTGCTCCAGTGGATCGGCCGAAGTGAGGCCCTGCATGGCCAGGGCCAGCGGCCAGACATGCCTCGCCGGGGTGTGCGGGCTGCCGATGCCTCGAGCAAACGTGCCTTCCACATAGTATGGGTTATCATGGCTGAGCGCAAAAGCGCGGGTGCGCTTGTAGTCGGGGGCATCGGCCGGGCAATACCCCAGGTAGGGGATGGAAAGGAGGCTGGGCACATTGGCGTCGTCCATCAGTACGTGGTTGCCGTAGCCGTCCGTTTCATAGGCGTAGATGCGGCCGTAGCGCGGGTGATCGACGCGACCATAGGTGCGGATGCCCAAGTCGATCTCGCGTCGCAGTTGCAGCGCCCGTGCGGCCAGGTCTGGATCGGCATAGCACTCGGCGGCGAAATGAGCCACGTGGCCGAGGATGACGACGGCAAACATGTTGCTCGGGATGTGGTAGCCGAAGGTGCAGGCATCGTCGCTCGGCCGGAAGCCCGACCAGACCATGCCGGTATAGTTGGTGCGGGTGCCCCGGCCGCCAAACGGCAGGGTGTCGAGCGGGCGCTCGTCGTCGTCGCGCTCAAAGCAATAGGGAGAGCGACGGTCGTGCTCTTGCTCCACACGCATGACTTCGACGATGCGCCGCAGCATGCCATAGACGGCATCATCCAGGGCCAAGCGGTCGCCCGTCGCAGCCCAATAGTCCTGCAGGAGCTGCACGGGGTAACAGAGGGAGTCCAGTTCGAACTTGCGCTCCCAAATCCAGGGGCCCATCTCGGTGCGATCGGGCGAGTTGTGCAGTCCGTTGGCTTCGCGATTGAAGGCGTTGGCGTAGGCGTCGGTCAGAATGTACTGCGCCTGGCGGCGGATCAGCCCGCGGATCACTCGTGCCAAATCGGAGTCAACGGCAGTCAATGGCACGTAGGGCCGCACCTGGGCCGAAGAGTCGCGCAGCCACATCGCCGGGATATCGCCCGTAAAGACGAAAGTGGTGCCGTCGGGAAGAAGCTGGGTCGTGGTCTCAATGGCGTTGGGATAGCACTGGCGAAAGGTGCGTGCCAACCTGGGTTCGCTTTCCTCGAGTTTGCCAGCGACCTCCTCGATCGTGTGGTGAACCGATGGCACGTGTAGCGTGTCGCTGATTGCCATTCCCATATGTCTACCCCTCCAAATGCCTGCGGTTGAGAGAAGGCCGGGCGGCACAGCACCGCCCGGCCTTCGGGCCCTCGAGAGACGAAATGCGGCGGAATGCTCAATCCTTCGCTGCTCTGCACATGGCCAACACATTTTGGAACGGGACATTGGGCAGCAGCGACTCATGACTGGGGCTAACGATGTAGTTCTCACCGAAGACGGAACGCAAGCGGTGAACTTGATCAGCAACCTGCGCAGGGCTGCCGGTTACCAAAAGCTCTTGCGTATCTACGCCGCCGCAAAAGACCAAATCCCTTTTGAACTCCCGCGCGAGTGTATCGGCGTCCATGTTCCTGGCCCTTGCCTGAAGAGGATGCAGCGCGTCAATCCCTGCATCGATAAGCTTGGGAATGACCTTATAGATTGAGCCGCAGGAGTGCAGCATAACTCGCTTGCCATGCTTCTTGGCAATCGCAGTAATCCTCTTCACCCCCGGCAAGATAAACTGGGCAAAGCCTTCAGGGGAAACAAGCAAGTCAGCCTGTGTGCCAAAATCGTTGCCAAAGAACACAACATCAAACAAATCCCCAGCTTGTGGCAAGAATTCGTTCATCGATATCTCAAAATACGCCAGGACTCTCTCCGTGACCGCTTCGACAAGTGCTGGGTCTGTATACATTTTCACGAAATACTCTTCCATGCCAAACAAGTCGCAGAGGATATGGAAGTAGTGGCACCAGAAACCAGAGAATAGCGCTTTGTCTGGTTGGGCAGTGAGCTTGGCCAAAATCGCGTCATAGTTGTTGTATCCCGGGTCGGGCCATGGGAACTCGTCGAGCTTGCCAATGTCATCATCTGTATACTCGGCAAACGCATGGCGTGCCCCATAGGCTGTGTCAAACATGGGACTTCCTGACGGATGCTGATACGAACTGCATGCGGAGTACCAGCGGCAGTCACTGCCCAAATGCTGAGATAACTGCTCCATATCGCTGAGGCCTGTCTCAGAGAGATAGATCTCTTCTGTTTCGAGATGGGGCATCCCGAGCCAGAGAGCGTTTGCGCCCGAGTTCTTGTGAGAGAATATTGCCTGAACGAGTTGTCTGGAATTCATGGTTTCGCTCCAGTTCCTTCTTCCGAATTGTGCCTCTATTCCTCCATGCCCGTCAGTGCGATCCCTTGAACAAAGTACTTCTGCGCAAAGGCATAGATGATCAGGATAGGTACTGTTGCGATCAGCGACGCCGCCATCGTGGGGCCGTAATCCGTCGTATTATTGAAGGTAAACGCCGCGAGTCCCTGCGTGATAACTTTGATGTTTGAGCTCTGTAGAACGATCACAGGCCACAGGAACGAGTTCCATCCGCTCTGGAAACAAAAGACGGCCAGCGTGGCAATCGCTGGTGCGGCCAAAGGGACATACAGTCGGAGGAAGATCTGCAACTCTCCCGCGCCGTCTATGCGCGCGGACTCTGCGATATCGTTGGGGGTCGCAAGATAATACTGCCGGATGAAGAATACATTGAAAATGCTCACCGACGTCGGTGCGATCACCCCCCATATAGACCCAACCATGCCGCGCCCACCCTGCCCCAGTATGTTGTTGCCTCCGAGCAATGGGAATTTGGCAATGACAAGAAACTGCGGAACCACCAGTACTGCGGCGGGCAGCATCATGGACAGCATCATGATTCTGTATACAAGGTCTTTCCCAACGAAATCAATCTTGGCAAAGGCATAACCGGCAAGCGTACAGAAGACAATGTTGGTGGTCATCAGCAGCACCGTAATCATCGCAGTGTTGTTGATGTAGCTCCAAAAAGGGATCGTGGTAAACACCTTGCGATAATGCTCAATCGTAACGTTCGTCGGCAAGAAGTTGATCTGTTGCGTGAACATCTGATCGTTCGGCCGCAAGGACGTCAGAATGCTCCAGTAGAAGGGAAGTGAGAATATCAGGGCAAAGAGAATCAGCGCCGCATACACTGCAACCCTGTTGGCGAAATAGGCGGGGAGCTTGAACTCTCTCGCGCGCATCAGAAGAACCTCCCCTTATCGAAACGCCTCACGACTTGCGTGAAGACAAGAATCAGAAAGAACAGAACGACAGACTGCGCGGAGGCATACCCAACCTGCAACTCTGTGAAGGCGTTCGTATAGATGAGGAAGACCGGTACCATGGTGGCATTGGCGGGTCCTCCCCTTGTGAGCACATAGGTCTGATCAAAGAGCTGAAACGCCCCGATGAGCCCAATGGTGATCAGGAAACAGGTCGTTCGCAGTGACAGAGGTGCGGTAATGCGCATCATCTTGTAGAACCAGTTCGCTCCGTCGATCTCGGCCGCCTCATACAGGTTTTGGGGAATCGACTGGAGGGTGGCCAGGTAGATCAGAATATTCCCTCCCAGGGTCATCCACAGACAAATGATAACGATAGAGGGCATGGCCCACGTGCTGTGGGCCAGCCACAACGGCCCCTTGATGCCAAACAGCCCCAAGACCTGGTTGACAAGGCCGAAATTCGGATTCAGAAGCCAAGACCAGACGATAGAGGAGGCGACGACGGAGGTCAACCCGGGGAGATAGTACATCGTCCGGAAGACCTTTATGCTGCGAATCTTGTTGTTCAAGAGGTTTGCAAACAAAAAGGAGAGTGCAATCAGCGGAGGCACATACAGAACAACATAGTAGCAGATGTTGACAAGGGAGCGCCGGAACACCTTGTCTCTGAATACCCTGGCAAAGTTCAGCAGGCCAACAAAGCGCACGGCGGAAAACATGTCATAGTTGGTAAGGCTCGTTATCACAACCGTAATCGTGGGGATCAGGATGAACAACATGAAGCACAAGAGCGCCGGCGATATGAACAGCCAACCGTAGAGATTGTTGCGCGCTCTGATTGTATGCCCCTTGTTCCTCAATTCAGCTTCCCCCCGGGTAGTTGAGAAAGATCAAACCGGATGCCTGAGCGGCATCCGGTTTGACACTCGCTTCAGTATGACGCTTGGCGTGAATTGGTCGTGTTCACCAGCCGATGAGACCGGCAAAGGGCAACTTGGGTCGCTGCAATGGCTCGTTCAGTCACATGCAAAGGTTAGCTCCTGTCCTTCGGGATTCGGTGTACAAGCTAACCATACCTCAGGGCACCTTCCAAGTCACGGATTGGCCGATTCACACCAAGCGTTCTACTCGTTCCGATATTGGGCGAGCATGGTGTCGCCGTCTGTCTGCATGTTCTTCAGGCAGTCGTCAATCGACAGCGTGCCTTCAAAGAGCTCCTGGATGTTCGGCGCAAACACACTGCCCTCGACCTGAATAAAGCCAGGCGCTTTGGGACGAATCTTCAGACCGTTGATTCCTGACAAAACGTTCGCATAGTATTTGTTGTTTGCGAAGAACGGATCATTCTGCGCCGCTATCAGCGGGGACAGGCCACCAACAATCTGGCACCAGGAGATGCTGTTGCTGACATCATGCAGGCTGAATTTCATGAAGTCGAACGCAGCATCAATGTTCTTGGACTTGGCGGGAATGACGAAGCAGAAACTCGTCTGAATACCACCAATACGTGCGCCAGGGTCTGGGCCGGCGGGGATAGGTGCGAACGTAAAGTCCATCTTGTCCCCATAGGTCTGATAGGTGCGCAGCATGGACGTCGGCCACACAACCATCGCGCTTCGCCCGGTCAGGAAGGCATCTTCGCCTTGGGAAAGGCCACTCTCGAATCCAATATCGTAGACCCCTGCGTCAAGCAGACCCTTGAATAGGGAGAGTACCTTGCGGCCAGTATCGTTGTTGACAGTCGTTGTTTTCCCATCATCCGACAGGACACTGGCACCGTCCGCAACCATGAAGGAAGTGAATTCGTAAGGGAACCATTGCATCGACAGTCCTGCACGGATCAGTTTCCCGCTGCTGTCGCGCTGCGTCGCCTGTATCGCATCCTCCTTCAGCTCATCCCATGTGGTCGGCGCCGACAGGCCTAGGGACTTTATGATATCCAAATTGACATAGATACCCCAAATGTCAATGTTGAGAGGAAGCCCATACAACTTGTCGTCCAGAGTCAGTTCGCGTATGCACTCGGAGTTGTAGTCGCCCTTGTTGATGCTAGCACCGGCAAGCTTGTCATTGATGGGCGCGAGGACGCCTTTCTGAGCGTACTTGCTGACTTCGGAAGCATCCCACAGCATGATATCCGGCACATCACCAGTGGCGTTTGCCGTGGCGAAAGTCGTCATGATATCCGATTGTACGACATACTTGACCTTTGTGGCGCTTGTTGCGTTGTATTTGTCCAGGATTACGTTGATGCTCTTTTCAACGTCGCCACCCCAAGAACCCCAGAAGGTGATCTCGGCCGGGGCCGCAGGACTGGCGGTTTCCGCAGGCTTCTCGGTGGCCTGGGCGGGGGCTGGGCTGGGGGCCTTGGTGGCTGGCTCGGGGGCCTGGACTGGGGCGCAACCGGCCAGCAACCCGGGGATGAGCGATACTACAACGATGAGCGCGATCCACCTAGACACGCGTGCCTTCATCTCCTGCCCTCCTTTTTGGGTTGGTATACCACACTCCTGCTTGTATTATACAGCATACTAGCTCATATGTCAATATCCTATCTATACGAACTCAGAGGGAATCTCACGGCGGAGAGAACGATTCGTTGCATAGGGGGCCGGGCAGGCCGCCGTGAGGCGGCCCGGCCCGTTGAGCTAGAGTGGTTCAGAAGACACCGCGAACGACGCGGGTGGAGCCGCCTTCGACCAACTGGTGCTCGATGACTGTGTGAAGAGGCACTTCCTGACCTGCGATCTGAGCCATCAGCAAGTCCACCGCCTGGCAGCCCATGCGCTCCTCGTCCTGGCGAACGTGCGTGAACTGCGGCGCTCCGATCGGATACTCGACCGAGTCGAAGCAGACGATGGCATGGTCCTCGGGCACCCGCCGCCCCATGCCGGCGAGGGTATGTTGCAGCACCAGGGCGATGTTGTATTCACAGGCCACGAGCGCAGTCACCTGCGGGTGCGCCTCGAGGAAGCGGCGAATGGTCTCAGCGTCCTTGGCTACGTTCTCGGCCGTGAAGGCGCCGGGCAGCGTGCTGTACATATCCGTCAGGCAATCCTCTGGACCGAAGGATAACCCGCGAGTGGCCAGGGCAGCAGTCACGCCCTGGATGCGATCCTCGATCGCGGAGGTCCCCTGAGCAGGGGGCGAGATGAAGGCAATGTGCATGTGGCCCTGGTCGATCAGATAGCTCGTGAGGTCTTCAGCCGCCCTGCGGTTGTCGGTGAATACGCTGCAGGCGGGGATGCCCTTCAGGTAGCGGTCGACCAGCACCAGCGGATAGTGATCAAGCACCAGGCGCAGCAGGCGCTCGCTATAGTACTCGCCGTGCACAGGGAAGACAATCAAGCCATCGACGCCAATCTCAACGCTGGCCTCTATGGCGCGTTCCTCTTCCTCGCGCTGGCCGCCGGTGCGGCAAAGGAGCAGGTAGTAGCCCTGCCTGCGCAGGTACGAATCGACCGACCGCACCAGACGCAGGCCGTAGGAATCGGCCAGGTCTGGCAGCAACAGGGCTGCTACCCTGCGTGGACTGCCGGCTGTCTGCGCCGCCGGCCGGGCGGCCAGACCCTGCAGCCTTGTGACGTCCATATTGCCCGAGACGAATGAGCCTCGGCCCCGCATGCGCTCGATCACCCCATCCTGGCTCAAGCGCTCCAGCGCCTTCCTCGAAGTGATGCGGCTGACATCGAACTGCCCGGCCAGCTCCTTCTCCGAGGGTACACGGTCGCCAGGCCGCAGGCGGCCGGCGGTGATCTCGCCAATCACATAGTTGTAGAGTCGCTCGTAAAGCGGCATCTTCATGGCATCCCCACCCGCGTCGAACGCTTTCACTGAATGATATACATAGTATACCATTAATGTTGATTCTAGACAAGAGCTGGCCATGCCTTCTCCCACACCACAAGCAGCTTTTGCGCTCTGAGCAGATTCCACTAGAATCAATGTGGTGGCCCGTCTGTGCGGGCCCGTTCGAGCGCTGTAGCTGCACACGTGTGCGGCGAGCGAGCAAGGTCGAGTCGGCGGCCCATTCGCTCCGCTCAGGGCAGGCTATGGGAGCCGCCTCTGCTTCGGTGAAAGAGAGGGATGCAGCGGTGTTCAGATCACTCGAAGTCAGCTCTATCAACGTGCGGGCCGATTTCGCCCGCACGGTCGAGCTCGCGGCCAGGCACGGCTTTGAGGGCGTGCATGTGGATATCGACGAGGTCGCCGCCGTGGGCGTGGCGCGGGCCAGGGAGACGCTGGCGCGGCACGGCGTGCGCGCCTCGGCCTTCCGCTTCCCCGTCGACTATACCCGACCCGAGCCCGAGTTCGCGGCCATGCTCGAGCGCTTCCCCGCCCAGTGCGCGGCGGCCCAGGCGCTGGGCATTACGCGCACCGCCTACTGGGTGCGCCCGTTCCACGATGAGCTGGATTTCGAGCGCAACTATGCCTTCCACCTCGACCGCATGGGCCGCCTGGGCACGGTGATGAAACAGCACGGCATCCGCATCGGCCTGGAGTTCATCGGCCCCAAGACGCTGCTGCCGGGCCACCCCTACACCTTTATCCGCTCCATGGACGGCATGCTCAAGCTCTGCCACGATATCGGCACCGGTAACATCGGCCTGCTGCTCGACGCCTACCACCTCTACACCGCCCATGGCACCATCGACGATGTGAAGCGGCTGCGCGATGAGGATATCGTCGAAGTGCACGTCAACGACGCGCCCGCCGGCATCGCGGTCGACGAGCAGCTCGACCTGGTGCGCGCGCTGCCCGGCGAGACCGGGGTCATCGACCTGGTGGGCTTTATGCAGGCGCTGGCCGGCATCGGCTACACCGGCCCGGTGATGGTCGAGCCGTTCAGCGAGCGGGTCAACGCCATGGCGCTCGACGACGCCGTGCGCACGACCGCCGAGGCGCTGCATGGCGTGTGGCGGAAGGCGGGGCTGGGGAACTGAGGCAACTCGCCAGGACACCTGACAGGTCTTCGGAGACCTGTCAGGTGTCCTGGCGGGCGGAATCGCCGATGGTCGTGGGATCCCCCGTCCGCGATTGGTTGCTTCGGGCTTGGGGTTATGTTATAATCGTGGGTGCCGCGTCCCCCGGGGCAGAGCACTGCATCGTGGGCCACGCTCCGCAGGGGCAAGGACAAACCAAGGAAGAGGAGTCTACTCAAGCGGATGGCAAGCGCTGTCGAAGAGATGCGTGTGGGGCCGTACCCCAACTATGCGCGGCCGCGCCGTGCAGCCGGGCAACCCGCCTTTGCCCATCCCAGCGAAGCCGAGTTCGCATCGCTCTTGACCTTCTACCAGATCGACTGGCTCTATGAACCCACCACCTTCCCGCTGGCGTGGGACGAGGCGGGCCGCGTGACGCTGGCCTTCTCGCCCGATTTCTACCTCCCCGAGTACGAGCTCTATATCGAGCTGGCCACGCGCAAGCAGGGGGAGATGACCCGCAAGCACCGCAAGATGCGCCGCCTGCAGCAGCTGTACCCCGACGTGCGCATCAAGCTGGTGAACCGGCGCGCCTTTGAGGCGCTGCTGCTCAAGTTCGACCTCCGCGAGCGGGCCGGCCAGTTGGTCGGCCAGGTGGGGCATGCCTGAGCCCTGCCCGGCTACCCCCTGGCCTGTGGAGATGCAGGACCTGGCGCGGGTGCTGATCGGCGCCGAGGAGCTGCGTGAACGGGTGTGTGCCCTGGGCACGCAGATCTCCGGCGACTATGCGGGTCAGGACTTGCTGCTGGTGGGGGTGCTGCGTGGGGTCACCATTTTTATCGCCGACCTGCTGCGCGCGATCACCATCCCCGTGACGGTGGATTTCATCGCCATCTCGAGCTATGGCCCCAGCCTGCAGACCGGCGGTGTGGTGCGCCTGACCAAGGACCTGGAGGAGCCGATCGAGGGCCGGCATGTGCTCTTTGTGGAAGACGTGATCGATACCGGCCTGACCCTCTCGTACCTGCTGCGCACGCTGCGCGCCCGCGGCCCCGCCAGCCTGCGGACCTGCGTCTTGCTCGACAAGCGCGCCCACCGGCTGATCGATGTGGACATTGCCTACCACGGCTTTGCTCTGCACGACGAGTATGTGGTGGGCTATGGGCTGGACCATCGGCAGCGCTACCGCAACCTGCCGGTGGTGGGGGTGCTCAAGCCCGAATGCTACTGAGGGGACCAGAAGGCGCGAAAGGTGCGAAAAGGCACGAAAGGGCGCGAAAGGTGCGAAAAGGCGCGAAAGGGCGCGAAAGGTGCGAAAAGGCACGAAAGGGCGCGAAAGGTGCGAAAAGGCACGAAAGGGAGTGGCCCCTTTTCGTGGCCCTTTCGCGCCCTTTCGTGCCTTTCGCGCCGTACAAAAAAGGGGTCCCCAGGTAACCTTTCGACACTTCTGGGTTTCCACTGGCGTACTGCTCATCCCCTTTCGGGGATAAGACGCCTTGGGCTGGCTCACCGGGTTTCCCGGCTTTCGCCAGGATCCGGATTGTGGGCTTCCAGGTTCATCGCCTTTACACCCACTTACGGTCACCACCCCTTTCGGGCGATGCCGCTGGCCAGCTTACGGTTGGCTTCGGCCAGTTTCCCCTAACCAGAAGCTCTTATGGCTTCCTGGAGGCCCCTTGGTGTAAGGGCCCCAGGTAACCTCTCATCGTCTTTCCAGCGTTTCCACTGGCTTACTGCTCATCCCCTTTCGGAGATAAGACGCCTTGGGCTGGCTCGCCGGGTTTCCCAGCTTTCGCTGGAATCCGGTTTGCGGGCCTCCAGGTTCATCGCCTTTACACCCACTTACGGTCACTCCCCCGGCATAACCGAGGGAATGCCGCTGGCCAACGTACGGTTGGCTTCAGCCAGTTTCCCCGCCAGAACCGTGATTGGCTTCCCAGGACCCTTACGAGCGTGAGTATAGCACGCGCGAAGCGCCGGGTCAAGGGTGCGCGCGCCGGGCTGGTGGGGAGGCATGCCGGGCCACAACGGCTAGGGGGTGGGGCGGGCGGTGGCGGGCTACCGCTTGTGGCATAGGCCGGCGGCAGCTTTAAGGTGGCCGGTGCCGGGTTTTTAAGGCCGGGCGTGGCGGCCAAACAGCAGGGCGGGCTCGCTGCAATCCCAGCGGCGTGAGAGCCGGCTCTGCTATTCGCGTGGGCTTCAGGGCCTGGCGCGGCGGGCGCCCTGCAGCCAGCGAGTGAGGAACAGGGCGGCGATGCAGGCAGCCGAGCCTTCGAGGACGTGCACTTGGCCGACGACGAGGGCCTGCCAGGGGATGGCGAGGCCCACGAGCGCGCCGACGGCAAAGCCGCCAATGGCCACTGCCCAGTAGCGCACAACCTCTGCGGCGCGGCGGGCGAAGGCAAAGTGGAACAGGCCTGCGTACAGGCTGGCGATGGCGAAAGACAGCACGATACCGGGCAGTGACAACGATCAGCCTCCTGGGGCATGGTACATCATAGATGCACATGCTCCCTGACACGCATCATCGGCAACGAAGACGATGCACCGCAGAGACGCGGAGGGCGCAGGGTCTCTATGGTTATCGCCCTCTGTGTTCTCTGCGCCTCTGCGGTGATCCCCGTTTTCAGCGGGCGATAATGCCACCGCCGAGGACGAGGTCTCCTTGGTAAAAGACCGCCGCCTGGCCGGGGGTGACGTCGCGCTGCGGCTGCGCCAAGGCGACGTGCGCCCTGCCCTCGGCGAGCGGGGTGACGGTGGCGGGCGTCTCGCGGCCGTGCAGGCGGATCTTGACGGTGGCGGCGACGGGTCCGGGCGGCGGGGCGCCGGCGACCCAATTGACCTCTTCGGCCACGAGCGCCTGCCGGCCCAGTTCGCGCTCTGGCCCCACCACGAGCGTGTTGCGCGCGGCGTCGATCTCGAGCACGTAGAGCGCCTCGGCGGCGGCAATCCCCAGGCCCTTGCGCTGGCCGATGGTGTAGCAGGGCAGGCCCTGGTGCTGCCCGAGGACGTGCCCGGCGCGGTCGACGATGGGGCCGGGCCGGAAGGCCTCGGGGATGCGCGACTGCAGGAAGCGGCGATAGTCGTCGTCGGGTATAAAGCAGATCTCCTGGCTCTCGGGCTTGCCGGCGACTGGCAGGCTCAGGTCGTGCGCGGCCTGGCGCACCTGCCCCTTGCGCAGCTCGCCCACCGGAAAGAGCACGTGTCGCAGCTCGCGAGGCCCCAGCATGTACAGCGCGTACGTTTGGTCCTTGTCGCGATCTCGGCTGCGGCGCAGCTCGCAGCGGCCATCGGTGCAGGCGACGCGGGCATAGTGCCCTGTGGCCAGGTAGCGGGCGTCGAGGGCCAGGGCGCGCTCGAGCAGCACGCCGAACTTGAGATGGCGGTTGCACGCCAGGCATGGGTTCGGCGTCAGGCCGCGCGAATAATCGACCACAAAGGGCTCGACCACGCGCTGCACAAAGGGCATTTCATAGTTGAGCACGTAGAAGGGAATGCCCAGGTGGCGGCAGACAGCGCGGGCATCGTCGACCGCCTCGAGCGAGCAGCAGCGGTTGAGCGGCGAGCGATCCACGGCGCTCTCAGCCCACAGGCGCATCATGAGGCCGATGACCTCGTAACCTTGCTCGACGAGCAGGGCGCAGGCCACGGCGCTATCGACGCCGCCTGAGAGGGCGACGACGACACGGCCGGTGGGGGTAGGCGTGCTCTGGGATGGTTGCTCGTCGGAGCTGGGCTGGGCGGGCTGGAAAGCCCGCCCCCACAAGGCGCTCGACACTACCAGATCACCTCCCGAATGTCGCCCCACTCGCCCACGCGAGCATAGATAATGCCCCTGCTAAAGCCCTGCCCCCGGTATTGCTGTCCGGCGATGCCAAAGTCGAACTCGGGTGTTTCGGGGTTGCCCAGGCCGTGCTCGCGGGCGTAGCGCGGAAAGGCCGCCTCGCGGTTGAAGGGAATGCCGCCGGCGTTCCAGGCCGCATTGCGCAGCGTGTCGGCCAGGGCGTCGTCGATGCCATGGTAGACGCGGGCGACAAAGTCCTGCCAGGGAAAACTGCGGGGGTCGCTGCGGTTTTTGGGGTCCACCTCGGCGTGGCGCAGCATGTTGGCGCGCGGGACCTGGTAGATCTGCACCAGGCCACGGACGTGGGCCACGGCGGCGTCGAGCTGCACCTGTGGCCAGGGGGGCGAGGCCGGGGCGGCAGGGTACTCGAGTTCGATGCCGATGGAGGCCAGGTTGGCATTGGGTTCGCAGCGGCCCGTGGCCGGGTCGGGCTGGTTGAAGCCGGGGATGTGCGAGCCCCCGGCGTGGTGCGCTGCCTTTTCGTAGGGCACACAGTGATGGATGACGCCCGCCGAGTCGATCAGGTCGTGCGCGCTCGACTGGCTGGGGTTGTTGGGGCTGCACCACCAGGCCAGGGCCGCATCGCGCGGCCCCTCCGTATCGTGGATGATGATGTAGCGGATGCTGTACTGTATGCCGCCGGCCTCGCGGTCGGACCAGTTCTGCGTGCCGTACCAGTCGCGGTACTCGAGCACGACTGCACCTCCTTTGTCGGACGTGATGCGTGATACGTGATGCGTAACAACCTTACGCAATACGCATTGCGTTTTACGCATTACGCTTTACTAACCACGCCTCACCACGTCATGATCTGCATGTCGTCCCAGCGGCCCACCTCGGCGTAGACGATGCCCTCGCTGTAGCCCTGGCCGCGGTAGAGGCGGCCGCCGAGGGTAAAGTCGAACTCGGCGGTCTCGGGGTTGCCGAGGTTGTGCTCGCGGGCAAAGCGCGGGAACGCGGCGTCGGCGCTGTAGCGCAACTGCAGCGACGCCCAGGCCGCCGTGCGGACCTCTTCGTCGCTGGGCCAGCCGGGCTCAGTCCCGCCCAGCCGTGTCCGAAACGCCTCGAGGTCAAAGACGCCGGGGCCGATCGGCGTCTGGCCACGGATGATATACGAAGTGACGACATCGGGCAAGGCTACCGTGTGCTTGTCCATGAGGTAGCGTACCAGGGCAGCAGCGGCTATGAGCTGGGCTGCCGGGTAGGGGTCGCTCTCGCCGTCGCGGTTGATCAGGCCGACGGCGATGGCGCAGTCGTTGACGCGCCGCTCCTGCCAGCGGGCATCGCCGGCGTGCCAGGCGCGGTCGGCCTCGGGCACGAGCTGGTAGACGGCCCCGCTGCGCGAGACGACATAGTGGTACGAGGCTTTCGCGGCCGGATCACGTAGCTGCTTCATGGTGGCGTCGAAATCTGCACCGCTGGGGTAGAGCACCACCAGGCTGGGCAGCGTGCCGGCGGGCCGCGGGTCCGAGTTGGGTGAGCCGCGCCAGGTGGCCTCGACATAATCGGGGCGCCGGTTCTCCCACGACCAGGTGCGCTGGAAGGGGCGGGCCTGCCACTCGCGGCGCAGCAGGGCGACCGCCGGCAGGTCAGCCCCGCCGCCGAACCTGGAGTTCTTATGCCAGGCAGCCTCCGAGAAATCCTGATGGCCAAAGGCTTCGGCCAGCCACATGCACTGGCAGAACAGGGCATCGCGCCAGCGCCGGCTGCCGTTGGGGCCGAAGCAGCGCAGGATCTCGACGTTATACTCGGCGTGGCGCGTGACGTCGATGGGGGGGAGGGTGGGGTCTTGGTCCCACCCCGGCTCGTAGCCGGCCTCGGTGCCCAAGAGCGGCAGGCTGCGGCCCACATAGGCGCGCACGAGATTGTCGAGCCACTCGTATTCGAGGAAGCAGCAGCCGCCTGGGTCCAGGTGGCTCAGGGCACGGTTCAGGGGCCGGTTGTGGACGGCGAGCGCCGCGCCGTCGAGCGCGCCCAGGTGCCCGTGCAGGCGCAGCCATTCGAAGGTGGTGCGATACCAGTCGCGGTGCGGGTAGTGGCCGCCTGGCGTGAGCGCAGCCAGCAGCGGGATGCCGCCGCCCTGGCGGATGGCGTCGGCGTTGCGCAGGAACTGGTTGCAGACCTTGTCGACCCGTGCCCCCTCGTGCCACGAGGCCACGTCCCACTCGTCGAGCAGGTTTGGCTCGTTGCCCCACTCGAAATAGCGGGCGCCGGCCTGCACGTAGGCGCGAACCTCGGCCGGTGCGACCACAAAGTGCGGGTGCGGCCGGTAGCTGTAGAGGCGAACGATGACCTCGATCCCCTGGCGAACAAAGGCCTGCACGAGGTCGACTTTGTTGGTGCCTGCGACGAGGGCCTTGAACCAGGTGATGCCCAGCTCCTGGCGCAGGTAGCGCGCATAGCCCGCCGGGTCCGCCGGCCGCGCGGCGGTGCCCGCCGAATCGTGAAAGCCCCAGCCGTTATCGGCCGGGGGCCGAGGGTACTGGCTCAGTGCCATGGGCATGGACGTGCTCCTTGGCGTACTGCGTGATGCGTGATGCGTACAGTCGCCTCTTCCAACCTGCTCTGCCAAGACCGAACTTGTGTATTACGCATTACGCATTACGAGTCCCCGGCAATGGGCAGCTCCACGACGAACGTCGCCCCTTCGCCGGGCCGGTTCTCGGCCCAGATGCGGCCGCTGTGCTCTTTGACGATGCCATAGGCTGTGGAGAGCCCGAGCCCGGCGCCGGTGCCCACCGGCTTGGTGGTGAAGAAGGGGTCGAAGATGCGAGCCATGTGCTCGGGGCGGATGCCGGGCCCGCTGTCGGTGACCTCAAAGCGGATGTGGTTGCCGCCGTGCGCCAGGCTCGAGTGGATGGTAATCTGGCCCTCTTCGGCGGCGCCCAGGATGGCCTGCTCGGCGTTAAAGATCAGGGCCAGGATGACCTGCTGGAGGCGGTGCGGATCGGCCTGGATTACCGGCAGACAGGGGTCCAACGCCCACTGCACAGCCACTGAACGCACGCGCAGCTCGTAGGAGCGCAGGGCCACGGTGCGCTGCAGGAGCTCGTTCACATCGGTATCGCTGCACTCGGGCTCGTAGCGACGCGCAAACGTCAAGAGGTCGCGCACGATGCGGCGGCAGCGGTCGGCGGCCTCTTCAACCTTCTTGAGGTCTTCGACGACTGCCGGTGAGACCTGCTCGCCCTGGAGCAACTGCGCGTAGCCCTTGATGGTGGTCAGTGGGTTGTTCAGCTCGTGGGCCACGCCCGAGACGAGTTCGCCCACCGCCGAGAGCTTTTCGGCCTGCACGAGTTGCGCCTCGAGCCGTGCCTGGCGCGAGACGTCGCGGCAGAGCACGGCCAGCGCGGGCTGTCCCTCGTACTCGATGTGGCTCAGGGTCAGCTCCACCGGCAGCTCGCTGCCGTCGCGCCGTGTCAGCCGCGTGCGGTGGTGCACCGTCTCGGCGGTGGCCGGTGTGGCCAGCCGGCCCAGCGATTCGGCCAGGAGCTCTCCCGGCGTGCTGCCCAGCATCTGGCCCAGGCGGGTGTTGGCAAACACAACCTGGCCGCTCTCGACGACTGCATAGCCATCGTCGAGGGCTTCGAGCAGTGCGTGGTAGCGCCGTTCGAGGGCCAGCGTCTGCTGGTAGAGGCGGGCGTTTTCGAGTGCGGCGGCGGCCTGCTGCGCGGCCAGGCTCAGCAGGCGCTGATCATCCTCATCGAAGGCGCCCGGTGTATAGCTCTGCACGCTCATCACGCCGATGGCCCGGCCCTTGACCACTAGCGGCACCCCCAACCAGGCGCGCGAGATCTCGCCGATGACCACCGGGGTGGCCGGCAGGCCTGGGGGCGGCGCCAGCAGGTCGGCCACGAGCAGCGGTTGCGCGGTGCGCAGCACATAGTGGGTCAGGGCGCCTTCTTCGCTCAGGGGCACGGTGAAGGGTGGCACTATCTGGCCGCGATCGACGAAATGGGCAAAGTGCAGCGCGTCGTGCTCCTCGTCGACCAGGGCGACAAAGAACGCCGCTGCGCCAAAGAGGCGGCTGATCTGCTCGCCGATCAACTGGAGGATGCTGCCCGGGTCGAGCGACGCTGCGGCCAGGCTGAGATCGTACAGGGCGCGCAGCTCCTGCAGGCGCCGCTCCGCTCCATCAGGGATGGCCTCGGCCCGCATCGTTGTGCCTCCGCTTTCATGCACACAGTAGAGATCGCTTAGCATTGTACATACTTCGCAGGCCGGGTGCAAGGCCTCGGCCTTCAGGATCTCGCGCAACTGCTCAGCCTGTCATTGCGAGTATCCCATGCCGCCGCGCGGCATGTGCAAGCACAGAAACTACTGCTGTCATTGCGAGGAGGCGGTTCGTGCGGGGCACGGACCGCCGACGAAGCAATCTCCTATGCCCGACGTGGAGATTGCTTCGTCGGCTGCGGCCTCCTCGCAATGACAAACGGGAAGTTTCTCGATAGCCGCAGCGAAGCAATCTCCAACGTGGCCGTGACGCGCATGGCTGGGGATTGCTTCGCTGCGGCTCGCAATGACAGGCTGAGCAGTGACGATCTCGCTACATAGGTCGCAATTTGCGGTGGTTTTCCTGTTCGCACGCCCGAACGACGGCATGTGGAGAATGCCTCTCTTGACAGAGCTACAAACGTACCGTATAATGCGACTATAGAGAATACTCCCGTTGTGTCGACGGCCGAATCGTTCAACCAAGGTGTCTCAGGGTTGAGGAGTCCAGCTTGTCTGGCGAATTCGCGCGTCGGAATGTGGCGGGAGTTTTCTTTATCTCCAGAACTCCTCGCCCTTTCGCAGGGTCCTCGCCTGCAGGAAAGGAGGTGCTCCACAGCCCACACTCTTGGGTCCGTGATGCGACCCCTCCTCGTTGTAGCGGAATGCGGGGCTGGCCGCCCCAACGTCGGTTGAGCCTTGGAGCAGCGCTCGGCGCTGTTCCGCCGTCGTGCATGCCGTTTGTTTCACCTGGAGGAGAGGAACTACTATGCGGACCAGACTCTTCGGCATTCTTCTCATCGTGGCGCTGGTGCTGCCCCTGGCCGCCTGCGGTGGTGGTGGTGGTGGCGGCAAGACTATCAGGATCGGCGTCATTGCACCCATGACCGGCGATGTCAAGACCTTTGGCGACTCGACCAAGGCCGGTGCCGAGATGGCGGTGGCCGAGTGGAACGCCAAGGGCGGCGTGTTGAACAAGCAGGTGGAGATCGTGCTGGGCGACGACAAGAACGACCCGGCCGAGGCCTCGAACGCAGCCACCAAGCTCATCACGCAAGACAAGATCAAGTTCATCGTCGGCTCGGTGGCCTCCAAGTGCTCCATCCCCATCTCGGAGCTGGCCGAGAAGCACAAGGTGGTGCAGATCAGCCCCACCTCCACCAATGCCAAGGTGACCGTCGATCCCTGGCCGGGCGGCACGCGCAAGCAGTACGTCTTCCGCGCCTGCTTCATCGACGACTTTCAGGGCCCGGCCATGGCCCGCTTTGCCTTTGAGACGCTAAAGGCCAAGAAGGCTGCGGCGCTCTATGACAACGGCAACGACTATGTCAAGGGCCTGGCCGAGACCTTCAAGGCAGGCTTTGAGAAGCTCGGCGGCAGCGTCCACGTCTTCGAGGCCTATAGCATCAGCGATACCGACTTTTCGGCGCTCCTGACCAAGGTGCTGGCCGACGAGCCCGAGTTCCTCTACCTGCCTGACTACTACAACAAGGTCAACCTGATCGCCAAGCAGGCGCGCGACAAGGGCTTCAAGGGCGTGATGGGCGGCGGCGACGGCTGGGATTCGGCCGACCTGGTGGTGGGTCCGGTGGAGGGCTGCTACTTTACCAACCACTACTCGCCCGAGGACCCGCGGCCCCAGGTGCAGAGCTTTGTGGCCGCCTACAAGGCCAAGTACGGCAGCGAGCCCGATGCCCTGGCCACCCTGGCCTACGACGCCATGAACCTGATGCTGAACGCCATCCAAACGGCGGGCTCGGAAGACACGGCCAAGGTCAAGGATGCCATGCAGAACACCAACAACTATCCGGTCGTGTCGGGCGACATCAGCTTTGACGCCAACGGCAACCCGCTGAAGAACATCCCCATGATCATGATCAAGGACGGCGGCTACCACTTTGGTGGCTTTGCTAAGCCGTAGCGTCTGTCAACCGAAGCGAGGAGGGCGACGCGAGTCGCTCTCCTCGCATCCTCTATCACAGCCTCAAGAGGGGAGAGCATGACCTACTGGCTGCAGCAGTTGCTCAACGGCATCGCCCTGGGCTTTGTCTATGCCTTGATCGCGCTCGGCTATACCATGGTCTACGGCATCGTGCGCCTGATCAACTTTGCCCACGGCGATGTCTTCATGGTCGGTGCCTTCGTCAGCCTCTTTGTCCTCAGGGCGATCGGCAGCCTGACCGTGACGGGCGCGCCCTGGGCCGATGGCCTGATCCTGTTCCTGATCACCGTGGTGGCCTCGATGGTCGTCTGCGCCGCGCTCAACGTGGTCATCGAGCGCCTGGCCTACAAGCCGTTGCGCAACGCGCCGCGCATCGCGGCGCTGATCACGGCCATCGGCGTCTCGCTCTCTATCGAGTTCTTTACCAGCCTGCGCTTTCTCTTTGGTCCCGATTTTGTGCGCTATCCCACCCCGCTGCCCTCCACGAGCTGGACGATAGCCGGCCTGCAGGTGAGCGCCATCCAGGTGCTCATCGCCGGGGTGGCGATCGTGCTGCTCTTGGGCTTGAACTATGTGGTGCGCTACACCAAGATGGGCAAGGCCATGCGCGCCACGGCCTTTGACCGCGATACCGCCCGCCTGATGGGCATCGACGTGGACCTGACGATCTCCTTCACCTTCGGCCTGGGCGCGGCGCTGGCCGGCGCGGCCGGGGTGCTCTACGCGACTTCGTACCCACAGTTATACACCTTCATGGGCATCGTGCCGGGGCTCAAGGCCTTTACCGCGGCCGTGATGGGCGGCATCGGCAGCATCCCGGGCGCCTTTGTGGGGGCGCTGATCATGGGCGTCGCCGAAGTCGCAGCCAAGGCGACTTACTCGACGATGGCCGATGGGGTGGCCTTTCTGATCCTCATTGTTGTGCTGCTCGTCAAGCCGTCGGGCATCTTTGGCGAAGCAGCGGTCGAAAAGGTGTAGGCACCATGAAGGTCAAGCTACCTCAGTGGGCTGTGCTCGTGATTGCACTGGTGGTGGGAATCCTGATCCAGGTCGCCATCCAACTGGAGCTGCTGAACGCCTACCTGGCGCTGATCCTCACCTACATGTGCATCATGATCGTCTCCTCGCTGGGGCTCTCGATTATCTATGGCTTTACCGGCCAGTTCTCGCTGGGCCATGCTGCGTTCATGGGCCTGGGCGCCTATGCAGGCGCCGTCTTCACCCACTATGTGGGCTCGGGAGACGGAGTAGTGGCGCCCTGGGCCTTCCTGCTGGCCCTCATCGTCGGCGGGGTGTTTGCCGCCCTGGTTGGCTACCTGGCCGGCTTGCCGATCCTGCGCCTCAGCTCCGACTATCTGGGCATCGCCACCCTCGGCCTGGGCATCATCGTGCGCGTGACGCTGGAGAACTCGGACAAGATCATCCCCATCACCGCCGGCGCGCGGGGCATGACGGGGATCGATGCGCCGCCACTGATCTTTCTGTGGGCTTTTGCCATCCTGCTCTTGGCAGTGATCGTGGCCCGCAACCTGCGCTTCTCGAGCGTCGGCCGCGCCTGCTTCTCCATCCGTGAGGATGAGACGGCTGCCAACCTGATGGGCATCGACGTGGTGCGCTACAAGACCATCGCCTTTGTGCTGGGCTGCTTCTATGCCGGCGTGGCGGGGGTGCTCTACGCCCACACCTACGTCTTCCTGCACCCCATGAGCTTTGACTTTCTCAAGTCGTTCGATCCGCTCTTGATCGTCGTGCTCGGCGGCCTGGGCTCGCTCAGCGGCACGGTGCTGGCCGGCGCGGGCTGGGTGGCCGTCCTGGAAGGTCTGCGCATGCTGCTCTCTGGCGACCTGGCGCGCTTCCTCGAGTGGCGCTATGTGATCTACCCGGTGGTGCTGATCATCATGATGCTCCTGCGCCCGCAGGGCATCTTTGGCACGCGCGAGTTTGCTTTCCTGACGCCGCGGGAGGTCGAGGCGCCCGAGCCGGCGCTTGCAGATGGGGTGGTGACCGATGGCGCCCATTCTTGAGATCAAGGGGCTCTCAAAGCAGTTCGGCGGCCTGCGCGCCGTTTCCGATTTTGACCTGACTCTGCAGGAAGGGGAGTTGGCTGGGCTGATCGGGCCCAACGGGGCGGGCAAGACGACGGTCTTTAACCTGGTCACGGGCGTGTACCCCGTCTCTGGCGGCGATATCCTCTTTCAGGGCCGCTCGCTCTTGGGAATGCACCCCTATCGCATCACGGCGGGCGGCATCGCGCGCACCTTCCAGAACATTCGCCCCTTCCCGGCGCTCTCGGTGCTCGACAATGTGCGCATCGCCTGCCACTGCCACGATGGTTACTCGACCCTCGACGCGGTGCTGCGCAGCAGGCGCTTTTGGGCGCGCGAGCGCGAGATGACGGGGCATGCGCGCGAGCTGTTGCAGGTCTTTGGCCTGCTGGGCCGGCAGTACGAGGTGGCGAAGAACCTGCCCTACGGTGAGCAGCGGCGCATGGAAATCTGCCGCGCCCTGGCCGCCCGGCCCAAGCTGCTCCTGCTCGACGAGCCGGCCGCGGGCATGAACCCCTCGGAAGTGGGCGCACTGATGGATCGCATCCATTTTGTGCGCGAGCGATTCCAGCTCACCATACTCTTGATTGAACACCAGATGCGCGTGGTGATGGGCATCTGCGAACACATCACGGTGATGGATTTCGGCCAGGTGATCGCCAGGGGCAAGCCTCACGAGATCCAGAACAACCCGCAGGTTGTCGAGGCGTACCTCGGGCGTGGCGCGGCAAGGATGGCATCCTGATGCTACTGCAAGTCGAAAACCTCCACGTCTACTATGGCGCCATCCACGCCCTGCAGGGTATCTCCTTCTCGGTGGAGCAGGGGGAGATCGTGACCCTCATCGGGGCCAACGGCGCGGGCAAGAGCACGACGCTGAAGAGCATCTGCGGCCTGCTGCGGCCGCGCGAGGGCACGGTGCGCTTCCGCGATCAAGAGATCACGCGGCTGCCGGTGCACAAAATCGTGCCCCTGGGCATCTCGCAGGTGCCCGAAGGGCGGCGCATCTTTGCCCCGCTCACCGTGCGCGAGAACCTGGAGATGGGCGCCTTTACCCGCTCGGACCCGAAAGAGATCGCGGCCAGCATGGAGCGGGTGTTCACGAGCTTTCCACGCCTGAAGGAACGCCTGAACCAGGCCGGCGGCACGCTCTCGGGCGGCGAGCAGCAGATGCTGGCCATGGGCCGCGGGCTGATGTCGAGGCCGGAGCTGCTCCTCCTCGACGAGCCCTCTATGGGCCTCTCGCCGATCCTGGTGGAAGAGATCTTTCGCATCATCCAGGAGATCAACCAGCAGGGCACGAGCATCCTGCTGGTGGAGCAGAACGCGCACATGGCCCTCTCGGTGGCCAGCCGCGGCTACGTCCTCGAGACGGGGCGCATCGTGCTCGAGGGCAGCGCGGCCGAGCTCCGCGAGAACGCACAGGTGCGGGCAGCATATCTCGGCGGCTGAGGAGCCGGTGCTGGACGGGGCACGTTTTGCGTGTTGCGTGTTTCGTCTCGCACTCGTCCGGCTATGGCGATCCGGACGGCGGTCGCACTGGGCACAGGAGCCTGGTGGCCGGCTCTGCGAATGGGCCTGGTCAGGCGATGGCGCCTTTCCTTCCGTAGGATGTACCATGGGAACGAAACACGCAACACGCAACATGGAACGGAGGAGAAGCCCTATGAAACGCGCACTGTTCCTATCGCTCGCCGTCGTCATGGTGCTCAGCCTGGCGCTGGCCGGCTGCACCCAGCCTGCGCCGCCGCAGGCGCCGACGCAGGTGCCTGCGGGGCCCACCGAGGTGCCGCCGCTGGACATCAGCGTCGTCACCGACGCCACCTGGCCGCCTTTCGAGATGGTCAACGAGACCACGAAGGGCCTCGAAGGCTTTGACATCGACCTCATGAACGCCATCGCCAAGGAAGCCAATCTCAAGATCAACTGGGTCAATATCGGCTGGGACGCTCTGCTGGCAGGCATGGCCACCGGCCAGTACGACGCGTCGATCTCGGTCATCACCATCACCGAGGATCGCAAGAAGGACATGCTCTTCTCCGATCCATACTATGATGCCGGCCAGCTCATCGCCGTGCGCATCGACAATAACGACATCAAGGGTCCTGCGGACCTCAAGGGCAAGGTGGCCGGAGCGCAACTCGATACTACAGGCGACATCGAGATCGGCAAGATCGACGGCGCCAAGCGCAAGCCCTACGACGACGTCGGCCAGGCCATCCTCGACCTCATCAACGGCCAGATCGACGCCGTGGTGGCCGATAGCCCCCTCATCCGAGGCTACGTGGCCAAGAACGCGAGCAAGATCAAGTCGGTGGGCGAGCCCTTCACCGAGGAGTACTATGGCATCGCAGTGAGGAAGGGCGGCGAGGCCATCCTGGCCAGGATCAATGCCGGCCTCAAGGCCGTCAAGGATCAGGGACTTATCGAACAGCTCAGCGACACGTGGGTCAAGACGGCCGAGTAGGCGCAGGCGCCGCAGTAGAGCACGCTTGACCAAGTCAAGACAGAGGGCGCAGAGGACACAGACACTCTCCCTTGTCCTCTGCGCCCTCTGTCTTGACTTAAATGAGGCGCTCATTCACCACAGAGGGCACAGAGAACGCAGAGACCCCTTCTTATCCTCTGTGCCCTCTGTGTTCTCTGTGGTGAGCACCCGTAGCCTAGCCCCCATTGGCCGCCGCAGGCGGCTTCGTGGGCGTCGCAGCCTGGCCCCCCTCGGCCGCCACAGGCGGCTCGTGAGCGTCGTAGCCTAGCCCCTTGTGGGCGTCGTAGGGTGCCTGGTTCCGCCATCTGCGAGGCTCCTCAGGAATACAATGAAAGGACCCAGACCCATGCCCGATGTGGAGAAACCAGAAGCAATCCCCCGGCCGGCCACGAACGGACGCTTGACTGGCTTTGATCGCTGGTGGGGTTTGTTCGCCGCTGTGGCCGTCATCATCGTCGTGCTGGCCGTCAGCCAGCCAGACCCCTACTGGCGGATCATCAAGTTCCTCGGCGACGGCATCAAGATCACGGTCACGGTCACCCTCGTCTCGTACGTGTGCATCCTCGTCGTTGGCCTGATCGCCGGCCTGGGACGTGTCGCCAAGAGCGGCCTGATCCGCGGCATCGCGTCGGTCTATGTCGAAGTGATCCGCGGCATCCCGCTCTTGGTGCAGTTGTACATCATCTACTTTGCCTCGCCCAAGCTGTTGCAGGACCTGGGCAACGGCCTGCTGGCCCACGGCCTCACGCTGGGCGGCCTTGCCGCCGGGTTAGCCTCGTTCAGGATGAACGCCGAGTTGGGCGCCATCGCCGGCCTGACAGTCTGCTACGGCGCCTACGTCGGCGAGATCTACCGGGCGGGCATCCAGTCGATCCCGCGCGGCCAGATGGAGGCGGCGCGTTCGCTGGGCATGAGCCAGATGCAGGCCATGCGTTACGTCGTGCTGCCCCAGGCCATCCGGGTGATCCTGCCGCCGCTGGGCAACGAGTTCGTGTCGCTGTTGAAGGACTCGTCCTTGGTATCGACCGTGGCCGTGACCGACATGACGCGGCGCGGTCGCGAGTTCATGGGCCGCGAGTTCATCCCGCTCGAGGTGTTGACGCTGGTGGCCCTGTTCTACCTGCTGATGACGGTGTTCTCGGCGCGCATCGTCTCGTACATCGAAAGGAAGACTTCGTATGTCCGCTGAGCCGATCATCCAGATACGCGGCGTGCACAAGTGGTTCGGCCGCGTGCACGCCGTGCGCGGCGTGGACCTCGACGTGCGGCGCGGCGAGGTGGTCGTCATCATCGGGCCCAGCGGCTCGGGCAAGTCGACGCTCTTGCGCTGCATCAACCACCTGGAGACGCCTGACGAGGGCACCATCGTCGTCGACGGCATTCCGCTCACCGAGTCCAAGAACATCAACAAGGTGCGCGAAGAGGTGGGCATGGTCTTCCAGCAGTTCAACCTCTTTCCGCACTTGTCGGCGCTGGAGAACATCTGCCTGGCGCAGCGCATCGTCAGGAAGCGCGACGCCAAGCAGGCCGAACAACTGGCCCACGAATTGCTCGCCAAGGTCGGCATTCCCGAAAAGGCCGACAGCTTCCCCGGCCAGCTCTCGGGCGGTCAGCAGCAGCGTGTGGCCATCGCCCGCGCGCTGGCCATGCAGCCCAAGATCATGCTCTTCGACGAGCCCACCTCGGCCCTCGACCCTGAGATGATCACCGAGGTGCTCGACGTCATGCTCGACCTGGCGCGCGAGGGCATGACCATGGTCGTCGTCTCGCACGAGATGGGCTTTGTGCGCGCCGCTGCCAGGCGCATCGTCTTTATGGACGAAGGCGCGATCGTCGAAGAGACCACGCCCGAGGAGCTCTTCACCAACCCCAAGCATGAGCGCACCAAGCTGTTCCTCAGCAAGATCCTCCACTGAGGCGAGGCGAGGCGTGATGCGTGATGCGTAAGGTGTGTCTATGACGCGAGTCGCTCACAGGCGAACCTTACGCATTACGCATCACGCATCGTTTCTTCCTTGACGTCCCCTTCCCTCCTCGCTACAATCGGCAGACTTTCGGGGCAACTGTCAACGGATTAGTACTACAACCGTACTTGTCTGGGAAGGCTCACGATCCGGGCACAACGCTTCGCGCAGAGCCGGAACGGAGCCCTTTTGGGGGTCTTTTTCCGGGCCAGGGCCGGGAGGCTGCGGAGCGTGTCAGCCGGCAACTACCCGGATGGCCAGCGGTGGCAGCGCCAAGTACGGTTGTAGTATTAGGGGAACGGATTGAACGGATTGTCGTCGCCGCGGCGACTTTAAGGTTGCTCCGCGCCGAGCTGGGAAGGTGGAGGAACGGATTGAACGGATTGCTTGTCGCCACAGCGATGGTAATCCGTTCGATCCGTTCCCCTAATCCGCTGACAGCCCCCCTGTGAGGTGCAGCGCATGCTTGCTCCCGACCAGGTGCGTCTCTGGTATGGCTGGGCCGAGCTTTCGCCCGCGGACCCCATCGTCGCCGGCAGCCTGGGGCGCTGGCGGGTCATCTACCACGTGGGCCGCCACGGCGTGGCCGCGGGCGGCTCGCTCAAGCTGCTCTGGCGTGCGGCGAGCGATTGGCCGCCGCTGCAGGGCCGGGACCCCTACGAGGAGAGCTTTTGCACGGTCGCCACCACGGGCCGGGCGCGCCTCGCCTGGCGCTATGACCCCCGCGGCCATGCGCAGCCCTGGCCGCGGGCGCTTGTCGTTGACGTGGCGCAGTGGGGGCTCGCCGAGGGCGACGAGGTGACCATCGACCTGGGCGACCCCGAGGGCGGCTCGCCGGGCGTGCGTGCGCAGACCTTTGTCGAGCGCAACCACGAGTTCCGCGTGGTGGTCGATGCCATGGGCCGCGGGCAGCACGTCGCCATCCCCTCGCCCACGGTCGAGATCGTCGCCGGCCCGCCCGAGCGGCTGGCCGTCGTCGCGCCTTCACAGGTGGCCGTGGGCGAGCCCTTTGCTCTCACCCTGCGCCTCGAGGACCGCTGGGGCAACGTGGCCCGGGGCTACACCGGCCGCGTGGCGCTGCAGGGGTTGGATGGCCTCGCCGCGGTGGAGTTGGCGCGCGGCGACGGCGGCGTGCGGCGCATTGGCGGCCTGCGCCTGAACGCGCCCGGCCTCTACCGCGTGCGCGGCCGCGAGGCTGTGCTGGGGCTGGAGGGCGAGAGCAACCCGCTGCGGGTGATGCCGGCGGGCGAGCAGGCTCCCGCGTTGCTGTGGGGCGACCTGGCCGGCGAGAGCGAGGAGACCGGCGGCACCGGCACGGCAGCCGAGTATTTCTCCTTTGCCCGCGACGCGGCGGCGCTCGATTTCTGCGCCCTCCAGGCCGGCGCCTGCCACGTCAGTCCCTCCTTCTGGTCGCAGTTGCAGGAGGCGGTGAGCGCAAACGATGAGCCGGGTCGTTTTGCTGCCTTCCTGGGCTATCACTGGGCGGGCAATACCTGCGGCGGCGGCACGCGCCACGTGCTCTTTGCCGGCGACGCCGGCGAGTTCTACAGCGCCAGCCCCGAGTCTGGCGACAACTGCCGCTTTCCGTTGGCGAACCTCTATGAGGCGCTGCGCCGCCACGACGCGCTCCTGATCGTGGGCGCGGCGAGCCCTGCGGCCAACCTCGACTGCTATGATGAGGGCCTGGAGCCGCTCGTCGAGGTCTGTTCCGGCTGGGGCGAGTTCCCCTGGCTGGTCGAGGAGGCGCTGCGCCGCGGCCGTCGCGTGGGGCTGACGGCGTCGAGCGGCGAGTTGCAGGGCCGGCCTGGGGCCTCGTGGCCGGGCGCGGGCGACCGGGTGGCGCGGGGCGGGTTGACTTGCGTCTTGGCGCCGGAGCGCACACGCCAGGCCATCTGGGAGGCGCTGCGCGCACGCCACTGCTATGCGACCAGCGGCCCGCGCATTCTGCTCGACGTGCAGGCCGATGGACACACCATGGGCGAGGTCTACCAGGCGGCGGCGCCGCCGGAGCTGCGCCTCCACGTGGCCGGGACGGCCGAGATCGAAGCGTTGGAGATCCGGCGCGGCGCCGAGGTCGCCTACCGCTGCCCCGAGCAGGACCCGGGCCGGCCTGGCTGGGTGCGCGTGGCCTGGGGCGGCGCCATGGCCAGAGACTGGCCACGCCACGTGCCGTGGGATGGCACGCTGCGCTGTCAGGGGGCGCGCATCAAGCGCGCCTGCGCCTATGGCGGCGACTCCCCGGCGCGCGGCATCGTCCTGAGCGACGAGAGCGCCGTGAGCTGGCGCTCGGTCACAGCCGGCAACGAGAACGGCGTCGAGCTCGAGCTGGAGGCCGCGCCCGACGCCCGGCTCGAGTTGGCGCTGCCGTTGGTGAACCTCACGGTGCCGCTGAGTGAGCTGCCCTTTGAGCGAGCGCTGGGGGGCGAGGGGCTTGTGGTGCGCATCGGCCCGCGGCCCCGCGGCACAGGCACGCGCGAGCTCGAGCTGCGCTGGGCCGAGCAGACCCTGCGGCCGGGCGCCACGCCCTACTACGTGGCCGTGCACCAGACCGACGGGGCGCGCGCCTGGAGCAGCCCCATCTACGTCCTTGGCTGAGTGCCCCGATTGTCATTGCGAGTGCCCCAGGGTTCGGCGAAGCCTGGGGTACTCGCAATGATAATCCAGAGTCTTGGCTGAATCTGACAAAGTGTAGTATAATGGAGGCTGACCTACAAGGTAACGTTGTAGCGACCAAGAACCTATCCGAAAACCCGTCGCATAGCCCCTTGTGGGCGTTGCTCATGGCGTAATTCGGCGTCGTAGCGCGGCGAAAGGGGCACAAGGCCCCAGGCTACGCGACTTTTCGGATAGGCTCCAAGCACCGGTGCGCATGCCCCCGAAGGAGAGCAGCCGTGAAAGCATGGCGATTGGCCGTAGGCGTTCTCCTGGTCACCCTCTTCTTGTGGCCAGCCCTCCCCGCCTACGCCGCAACCCCGGTGCAGGTGTGGGTTGACGATGGGTATTGCAGCGCGTGCGGCAACGATGGGCACGTGTGGAATAGCGACGCTTTTGCCACCATCTCGGCCGCGCTGCGCGCCGTGGCCGCCGGCGGCACCGTGCACGTCTACCCTGGCACCTACCGTGAGGACGTGTCGATCGCCAAGCCGGTGCGCCTGGTGGCCGAAGGGCCGGGCGTGCAGCTCGCGCCGCGCCTCGCCGAGGTGACAGTGCTGGTGGCCGCCAACGACGTCAGCATCGAGGGCCTCGAGGTCACCGGCGGCAAGCAGGCGGCCATCCTCGCCGTGGGTCCCGATTTCCAGCGCCAGCCGATGCGCAATATCACGGTGCGCGGCACCATCGTGCGCGGCGGGCTTTTCGGCATCGCCATGAACATTGACGCTGCCTGGAACTATGGCACGTTGGCCGCGAGCGGCATCGAGATCAGTGGCAACGCCGTCTCGGGCTGCACGCGCGCCATCTATGTCTACAACGCTCAGGCCGCGATCAGCGGCAACAGCGTCTCGGGCCTGGCGCCTGAGGGCATCGGCATCTACTCTTCGCAGGGCGCAGTCTCGCAGATCAAGGGCAACACGGTGCTGGTCAACTCGCCGAATGGGCGGGCCATCTACATCCTCGACAACCAGGGGACCCTGATCGACGGCAATTCGCTCGTCGGGGCGACCGATGTGCTGACGCCCACGACGGCCATCGCGCTCTATGGCTTTGGCGACCTGGTACTGAGCAACAACGCCATCCTCGGCTTCTACTGGGGCACCAACGCCTACACGGGCGGCACGGCGCGCATCGAGCGCAATTCCTTCCAGAACACGGCTGCCTGGGCCATCAGCTTTGGCTCGGCCATCACCACCACTCAGGTGAGCATCCTCGACAACACCATCCGCGGCTCCTACTGGGGGCTGCGGCTCGACGATGACGGTGGCAACGGCTTGCAGGCCACAGTGCGCGGCAACGATCTCAGCGACAATGTCGTGGGCGTGCAACTGGCCTCGTCGGTGCGCAGCCAGCAGGTGCGGCTGGCAGGCAATGCCATCAGCGGCAACCTGAGCGCGGGGTTGCGCAACGAATCGGAGGCGCCGATCATCGCCGGCGACAACTGGTGGGGCACCAACGACGGCCCGCAGCCGGCCGGCTCTGGCGACCGCATCGAAAGCGTGGGCAGCGTGACCGCGAGCCCCTGGGTCCGTCTGCAAGCCTCGACCGGCAGCGACGGCAGCGGCCAGACGACGGTCACGGCCACCCTCGCGAGCCTGCTCTACCGTCTGAGCGGCCGTTCCCTCACCTTCAGCACGACCAGGGGCACCTTCGCCAATTCGAGCACCACGTGGACGGCCACAACCGACAGCAACGGCGAGGCCAGGGCCGTGCTCACGCTGCCCGCCGGCCAGGCAGGCAGCGTGACGATCAGCTCAGCCCGCGGCCCGGTCCTCACCATCAGCGTGCCGGCGCCGAAGAGGGCGAATTCGGGGAACTGAGAGGGCAGGGCGCGAAAGAACGCGAAAGGGCGCGAAATGGGCGCGAAAACCACTTGCCCCATTTCGCGCCCTTTTTCGTGCCTCTTTCGCGCCCCTTCGCGCCCCGCCCTCTCACCGTGGCAGCAGGAACAGGATCAGGTTATAAGTTGCGTGCACCAGGATGCATGCGGTGGTGTTGAGGCGCTGGCGGTAGAGGCCGAGGACCAGGCCGATGACGCCGATGCTGAGGAGCGCCCAGGTCACGCCGTACTGCAGGTGCAGCACGCCGAAGGTCAGCGCTGTCAGCACCAGGCCCAGGCGGGGCTGCAGGGCGCCGCGGAAGAGGAGCTCCTCTGCCGTGCCGGAGGCGAGGGCGACCAGCGCGGCCGCCAGCGGCGTGTCGATGCCGCGGTAGAGCTCGAGGGTGGCCCGGTCGAGCTCGTTGAAGGCCTGCGGCGCCACCCGGCTGCCGACGGCGTTGAGCGCGACCTCGAAGGCGAGCAGCCCTGCCACCCCTGCCAGGCTCAGGCCCACATCCCGCCAACTGAGGCCGCCCAGGCCCAGGCGCTGCCACGTTTCGGCGGCGCTGCGCCGGGTCAGCAGGCCGGCGCCCGCCAGGGCCAACGCCGCCAGCGGCAGCTCGCTGAGCAGCACCTGGCCCAGGCCGAGCGAGCCCGACAGCGCGAGGAACCCCTCGGGCCCCATGCCGCTCAGGCCGATGCTCTGCGCCCACAGCAGCGCCAACAGCGCCAGGGCGACGGCATTCACTGTCGAATCGGGCCGCACCGGGATGATGCGCGCCAGGGCGCGGCGCACCGGCGGCGCAAGGGCGAGCCATGAGGCAACGCCGCCCACCAGCAGCCCCAGGCCCAGGCGCAGCGGGCGCATGTTCGCCAGGTTCGCCGCCAGGTCGGGCGCGAGCGAGGCGGGCGCGGCCTGCTGCGCCGCGGCCAGCACCAGGTAGACTACCCCCAAGAGAAGTGCGCCCAGCCCCACCAGGGCCATTGACACGTAGGCCGCGATGCGCCACCCCGGGCGCTTCTCGCCTAGCGAGGCCATGGCGACCACGGCGACGATGGCGACGAGTAGGATCAAGTTCTCCATGGCCTACCCCATCCTTGCAGCAGAAGCATACGCGGCCCCACACGGCCGACGCCGGCTGCATTCTAGCATAGAGAACAGCGACACGCAACAGCAAAAGGCCCGGACTCCCCAACTTGTTGGGGCGTTCCTCACGTCCCGAACAAGTTCGGGACTCGGGGCAGGCGTTCCTGACGTCCCGAACAAGTTCGGGACTCCGGACGGCGCCGCTCCCGGACTCCCCAACTTGTTGGGGCGTTCCTCACGTCCCGAACAAGTTCGGGACTCCGGACGGCGCCGCTCCCGGACTCCCCAACTTGTTGGGGCGT
>Ga0116161_1000314_pt1 | contig 55569 bp, 49 predicted proteins | sample AD_JPNAS3_MetaG_FD_89877 | JGI IMG/M metagenome (GOLD analysis project Ga0116161, IMG submission 89877) | Active sludge microbial communities of municipal wastewater-treating anaerobic digesters from Japan - AD_JPNAS3_MetaG | ecosystem: Engineered > Bioreactor > Anaerobic > Digestate | place... | reverse complement strand
GGGGTCCATGGGCCGCAAGCGCACGACCTTGGCACAACAGGTCATGCAAGAGCTGCTCGCCGGCATCGAGGCGGGCGATCTCGCGCGAGAAGGTGGCCTGCTCCCTTCGGAGGCCCAGCTTGGCCAGCGCTACGGCGTGAGCCGGGCCACGCTCCGTGAAGCCCTCGCCCAGCTCGAGCTGCGGGGGGTGATCACGCGCCGGCAGGGTGTGGGCACCTTCGTCGCCCCCCCGCCACCGCTCATCGAAACCGGGCTCGAAGTGCTGGAGAGCCTGGAGGCCATGGCGCAGCGCATCGGCCTCGAAACGCGCATGCTCGACGCCGTGACCCAAGAACGCGAGGCCACACGGGCCGAGGCGGACTTGCTGCAGGTGCCCCCCGGCACCCCCATCCTTGCGGTCGATCGGGTGATGGTGGCCGATGGCAGCCCTGTAGCCTACCTGGTCGACGTCGTCCCGATCGCCTTCCTGCGCCGCGAGGACCTGGACGGGTCCTTCAGTGGCTCGGTGCTCGACCTCTTCCTGCGCCGCGGCGAACCCGCGCTGAGCCACTCGCGCGCCGACATTATGGCCGAGCGCGCCACCAGCCCCATCGCCCGCAAGCTCTCCCTGCGGCGCGGGGCCACGCTGCTCAAGCTGCAGGCCCAGCTCGTCGCTCGCGACGGGCGCATCGTCGACTATTCGCTCAGCTACTTTGTGACCGGCTGCTTTCGCTTCCACGTGATCAGGCGCATCGGCCCGGCCAGCCAGTTCGAGCCTGTTGCCTGAGGTGATCCAGCACATCATGCCGCAGACCCGTTGACGGGTCTCTCGCACACGGGGCAGATCCATGGACCATGTACGCGCGCTCAAGTGCCTCATCTGCGGCCGCGAGTACCGGCCCGACGAGATCGAGTATGTCTGCCCGCTGCACGGCGACCAGGGCATCGTCGACGTGCAGTACGACTATGCCAGCATCGCCGGGCGCATCAGCCCGCGCACGCTGGCCAAAGACCGCGACTATACCATCTGGCGCTACCGGCCACTCCTGCCCATCGAGCCCACAAGCCCGGTGCCGCCCCTCTCCGTCGGCTGGACGCCGCTCTACCGCGCCGGCCGCCTGGCCGCCGGCCTGGGGCTCGAGCACGTCTGGGTCAAAGACGACGGCCGCCAGCCTTCGGCCTCGTTCAAGGACCGCGCCAGCGCCATCGCCGTGGTCAAGGGCCGCGAACGCAAGGCGCGCATCATCGCCACCGCCAGCACCGGCAACGCCGCGGCCGCCCTCGCGGCCCTCTGCGCCAGCGTGAGCCAGCCCAACGTCATCTTTGTGCCCGAGTCGGCGCCCCCCGCCAAGATCGCCCAGCTCCTGGTCTTTGGCAGCACGGTCATCCTGGTGCGCGGCAGCTACGACGACGCCTTTGCGCTCTGTGGGCAGGCCTGCCAAGAGTTCGGCTGGTACAACCGCAACACCGGCTACAACCCCTACATGTCGGAGGGCAAAAAGACCGCCGCGCTCGAGATCTGCGAGCAGCTCGGCTGGGACGCACCCGATCGCATCTTTGTCTCCGTCGGCGATGGCTGCATCATCGGCGGCCTGCACAAAGGGCTGAGAGACCTCACAGCCCTGGGCTGGATCGGGCGCATGCCCAAGCTCATGGGCGTGCAGGCTGCCGGCTCGGCGGCGCTCTACGATGCCTGGAAGAACGGCACCGCGGCCAGCGACATGGCACCCATCCACGCCCGTACTGTCGCCGACAGCATCTCGGCCGACCTGCCCGCCGATCGCATCAAGGCCCTGGCCGCTGTGCGCGAGACCGGCGGTGCCTACATCAAGGTCAGCGACGACGACATCCTCGCCGCCATCCCCGCCCTCGCGCGGGGCGCAGGCGTCTTCGCCGAGCCGGCCGGCGCCGCAGCGTACGCCGGGCTGGCGAAAGCGGTGGCCGAGAGCCTCGTCGACCCCAGCGAGCGCATCGTCGTCCTCGCGACCGGCAACGGCTTGAAGGACATCGCCTCGGCGCGCAAGTCCGTGGGCGAGCCTTATGTGGTGGACAAGGATCTGGCCGACGTCAGACGCATCGTCGACGAAGCGAGCCTGCAGCAGTCCATCGGAGTGGAGTAGGCCGGCGACCGGCCCTCAGGCTTCGCTCCCACCCGGTACCACCCCCATAGGGGTTTTGGTGGCTGGGCGGCGTTGGCTGCCCCCGCCTGCGGGCGGGGGCAGCCAACGCCGCCCAGCCACCAAAACCTCGCCCTGGGCTAAGGCCGGGGGCCTGAGCGGAGCAAGATGCCCGGCGGTGGCCCAGGCACAGAGGAGAGGAATCTCATGATCGACCTGACCGTGCATCCCGACCGCCTCGAACGCGCCGTGCAGCGGGCGCGCGAGCGCAACATCATCATCCCCACCTTCAGGCAGATGAAGAACCCCGCGCTGATCCCCGCCCGCATCCGCGAGGAACTGGCGACGATCGGCCTGTGGGACGTGAACCCGCGCAACCTCTTCCGCATCACCTGGAAGAACGAGCCCACGGCCTCGGGCGGCGGCTTTGGCGGCGCCAACTGGATCGAGCTGCCCAAGGCGCTCACCGGCGTCGATGCGCGCATCATCGCCCTCGTCGGCAAGTGGTTCCCCACCGGCTCGCACAAGGTCGGCGCGGCCTACGCCTGCCTGGCGCCCCGCCTCGTCACCGGCCAGTTCGACCCCACCACGCAAAAGGCCGTCTGGCCCTCCACCGGCAACTATTGCCGCGGCGGCGCCTACGACTCGGCTCTCTTGGCCTGCCAGTCGATCGCCATCCTGCCCGAGGGCATGAGCCGCGAGCGTTTTGATTGGCTCGCCGGCATCGCGGGCGAGATCATCGCCACCCCCGGCACCGAGTCCAACGTCAAAGAGATCTTTGACAAGTGTTGGGAGCTGCGCCGCTCGGGCCAGGACCTGATGATCTTTAACCAGTTCGAAGAGTTTGGCAACTATCTCTGGCACTATGAGATCACCGGCCATGCCATGGAGGAGGTGCTGCAGCAGGCCATGGGCCCACGCAGCGTCTATCGCGGCCTGGTCTCGGCCACCGGCTCGGCGGGCACCATCGCCAGCGGCGATTACCTGAAGCAGATCTTCCCCGCGAGCAAGATCGTGGCCTCCGAGGCGCTACAGTGCCCCACGCTGCTCGAGAACGGCTTTGGCGCGCACCGCATCGAGGGCATCGGCGACAAGCACGTGCCCTGGATCCACAACGTGGGCAACACCGACGTCGTCGTCGCCATCGACGACAACGCCGTGGCCAACCTGGCGCGCCTCTTCAACGAGCCCATGGGGCGTGCCTACTTGGTGCGCATGGGCGTGCCCGAGGCCATCGTCGGCCAGCTCGACCTGCTGGGCTTTTCGGGCATCGGGAACGTGCTCTCGGCGTGCAAGCTCGCCAAGTACTATGAGATGACCGGCGACGATATCGTGCTCACCATCCTCACCGACTCGATGGAGCTCTACGGCAGCCGGCTCGAAGAGATGCGCGCCGAGCTCGGCGACTATACCGAGACGCAGGCCGCCGCCGACTATGCCCGCTGGCTCTTGGGCCAATCGACCGACAACATGCTCGAGCTGCGCTACACCGACCGCCGCCGCATCCACCAGCTCAAGTACTACACCTGGGTCGAGCAGCAAGGGCGCAGCTATCAGGAGATCCAGGCCCAGTGGTACGACCGCAGCTACTGGACCGGCTTCCAGGGGCAGGCAGACGAGATCGACACCCTGATCGACGAGTTCAACGCCCGCGTGGGGCTGCTCTAGCAGTTCGCTTGTAGTACGTGAGAGCGTGAAGGGGGACACCTGCCAGGTCTTCCGAGACCCGGCAGGTGTCCCCCTTCACGCTCTCACGTACTACAAGCACGACTAGGTCGTGTTCGCAAACCCCCGTAGCCTAGGGCCTTGTGCCCGTTTCGCGTCGCCACGGCGGCAGATTGGCTGCCAGCAACGCCCACGAAGCCGCCTGCGGCGGCCAAGGGGGGCTAGACTACGGGTTTGCGAACACGACTAGCGCTGCAGGCGGACATCGAGCCGCTTCGGGCCCGGGCAATAGTCCGCATCGTAGGCGAGCTGGGTGTTGTTCTTGAGAATCACGATATTCTGGGCCACAAAGCCGCCCCGGTCGAGGGTGCTGTTGTTCTTCTCCAGGGAGATGGTGCCGTTCGGCGCATAGACTATGCCGCGCAGTGAAGCGCCGTTTTTCTCCACAGTGATATCGCCCTGCTCTGAGAAGAACAGCAGCCCGTCAGAGTATGCCTCCATCGTGTACTGGTTATCTTTCAGGATGATCGAGCCCGTCGCCACGATGGTCACCTTGCCGTGGACCTTGTTGCCATAGACGGTGCAATCGCCGTGCACATAGTACAGGCCGCTCAGCGTCTCGTTGTTCCCCCCAAGCGACATGCTTGTCCGATAGCGGTGATAGCGACCGTCCAGCTCCGCGGCCGTGGCCATCTGGCCGCCCAGGTCAATATCATAATCGGCGATGTTGTACTCCACCGGCCAGCCGGCGGGGGTCACCCGCCTGGGGTTGCCCGCGCTGGGGTTGAAGGTCGTCTTGTGGGGATCGTATATCGGAGGAGCCACGGACTCGCAGATGCCGTTGAAGACATTGTTGTTCTTGCCGAGATCGAGGCTGCCATTAGAGTGCACGTTGCCGGTGTAGACGCCATTGTTCTTGTCCAGATTGATGCTCTGGCCGGCCCACATTACGCAGCCGCCGAGGCACTCATGGGGCCGTTGCGTGACGATGGCCTCGGCCTCAGCGCTGACCTGGACGGTCGAAATGCCCAGGGCCGCCATGAAGAACGTCTTGACCTCTTTGCGCACCGTCACCTGCATGGCGTTCGCGCCTGGTGGCGAGCCCGCTGCGACGTCGGCCACAGGCTGGTTGCCCGGCAGGTAGCGGGCGCTGAAAGCCGTGGCCCCATTCTTTGCGACCGCATACTCTTCGATGCGGCGATAGGTGGCCCGCTGGTCGCCGCCCTCTCCGAGAGCATAAGCGCCGGCCAGTGCGGCGGCATCGGCGGCATTCTGAGCGAGCCGGCGTTCGGCATAGAGGTTCCCGCCATCTATGGTCAAGCCGAGGAAGCCGATCATGGCGACCAGGGCCAGTGCAAAGAGGACCAGCGTCTGGCCGCGCTCGCTCGCCTCGTTGTGAGTCTCTCTGGGCATCGACGACCTCCTCGTGTGCGCTCAAACCCGCTGCGGCGCATGACCGAGTATCAGTCTGTCGCTGCAAGCGCAGGGACTCCTTCAGTGCCCGATGCCGCGGCCAAGAAACGCTGCAGCTAGGGCGCGTCTTGGCTTTGACCACTCTCCTCAGGGGCGCTATACTCCAGTCGCACACCGCCGCGTTCACGCCGGCGAGCGGAGGAGGCCGGGATGGAAATCCGACGCCTGGAAACCATCACCCGCCTGGGCCTGTGGGATTGCGACCTGAGCCCCGACGGCCAGGCCGTGGCCGCCGTCTACCAGGAAGACGAGGGGCCGCGGCTGGGCGTGTGGCGCACCACCGGCTGCGATTGGGTGCGCGAGGTGGCCCTGCCGGGCACGGCCATCGAGGGGCCCATGCTGCCGCAGCAGACCCCCCAGGTGACGTACGCCCGCCCGCGCTTCTCGCCCGACGGTCGCCGCCTGGCCGCCGCACGCAAGGGGGGCGGCGTGACCGTGTGGTCGCTGCCCGATGGGGAGATGGTCCTCGACTATGTCCCCCAGGGCGGCCGCGAGGTGGCCACGCACGCCTTTGGGCCGAGCGGCGAGAGCATTGCCATCGCCCAGGGCAACCGGCTGGAGCTGTGGGGCATCGAGCGCGGCGAGTGGCTGTGGGTGCTCGGGCTTGCCGGCCCCATCGCGAGCATGCGCTCTGCGGCCAACGGCCAGCTCATCGCGGTAGGCCTGCGCTCCGGCGGCGCGGTCGTGGTCGATCTGGAGGCGCGCCACATCGTGGCCGCGCGGCCCGAGATCGCGCAGCCGGTGACGGCGCTGGCCTTCCATCCCAGCGAGCCCCAGTTGCTCGCGGCCACGGCGCCGACCTTCCTCGAGGCCGGCGGCCGCCTCCACCAGGCGGCGCACGGCTGGGCCTACCTCTGGGACTATCGCACCGGCGAGGATGTCGCCCGCATCCCCTGCGACTATCATGCCGCGCTCTTGGGTGGGGGGCGTTTCGTGGCTACGTTGACCGACAACAGCCGCTCGCTGTGGATCTGGCGCATCCCCGAATACGAAGTCGCCGCGCACATCGCCAACGTCGTGCCCGAGGTCATGGTCGACGAAGAGCGGGGCTTTGCGGGCCGCCGGGTCACCCTCACGGCCACGCCGGCCGGCGACGTGCTGGCCGTGGCCGGGCTCAGCCGCCCCTTCTCTGCCGTCGGCGCCCTGCACCTCTACGCCTTTCAGGCCGAAGCCGTGCCGCAATTGTAGAGGGTAGGAGTCACCGCAGAGGCCGCAGAGAGGATGAGTAACATCTCCGCGTCCTCTGCGCCTCCGCGGTGATATCCAGGCCCAGGGAGACAGGATATCGACATGCAACAGAACAGCGACGCCCTCCTCGCCGCCATGCGCGCGCGGCGCAGCATCCGCACGTGGCAGAGCCGGCCCATCCCCCGCGAGCACCTGGAGCGCATCCTCGAGGCGGCCATCTGGGCGCCTTCGGCCGACAACCTGCAGCCATGGCGCTTTGTCGTCTTTCAGGGCGAGCGCAAGCAAGAGCTGGCTGCCCTGCTGCACCGCTTCGCCGCCGGCATGCAGCCGGGCATCAACCCCGTCCTCTGGGTGCACCGGCACGGCATCCGCCGCGCGGCCGAGATGATCGCGCAAGCGGCCGCCGTCGTCACCGCATGGGCGGTCTTTAGCCCCAGCGACGCCGCCGTGCGCCTGGTGGCCAGCGGCGACCTCGCCCCGCTCTTCACCTGGACCATGGTCGTCGAAAGCGTCGCCGCCGCCGTGCAGAACCTGCTCCTCGCCGCCCACGGCCTCGGCCTCGGCGCCGTGTGGCTGGGCTACCCCAACCTCGCCACACGCGAGGTGCACGCCTGGCTCGGCGGCGAAGGCCAGCTCCTGGCCACCGTCGCCCTCGGCTACCCCGCCGAGCAGCCCGCCCCCCGCCGCCGCAAGCCCCTGCCGAGCGTCGTCCGCTGGGAGGGATAGCCGGCTCGATCTGTCATTGCGAGGAGGCCGCAGCCGACGAAGCAATGACAAGCCAAGGTTCTGTGCTTGGCACAGGGTTCGGCGAACCCTGGGGTACTCGCAATGACGGACCGGACCGGTAGAGAGACGGCACGTTTTGACGGCATGCGCAATCCATGATATACTGATATATGAACAGTTGCTCATACGTTCAGAAAGAGGCACAGGATGATGCGCGAGGACCGCTGCGAGGTGACCTACATCGACGAGGAGCGGGTGCGCGCCGTCGCGCCGCACATCGTCGACGGCCTGACCGCCACGCGCCTCGCCGAGCTCTTCCAGGCCCTCGGCGACCCCACCCGCGTGCGCATCATCTCGGCGCTCAGCCAGGCCGAGCTCTGCGTCTGCGACCTGGCCGCCAGCCTGGGCATGAGCCAGTCGGCCATCTCGCACCAGTTGCGCTTGCTGCGTTCCCTTCGCCTGGTGCGACGCGCCAAGCGCGGACGCATGGTCTACTATGCGCTCGACGATGACCACATCCTCGGCCTCTTTACGAGCGGCATGGAGCACGTCACGCACGAGTGAGGTGCCGATTTGCCTACCGCCACCGGTATCTATGACATCGCCCGCGCGCTGCCCAATGCTGCGGGCTGCGAGCAATGCATCAGCCACCTATCGAGCGCGCTCGAGCAGCGCGCTGGGGTGCAATCGGTGCAGTTCTCGCACGAGCGCGACAAGCTCATCGTCGGCTACGACCCCGCAATCATCTCGGCAGAAGACATGGCGAACGCGGTCGACAGCGCCGGCGAGGCCGTGAGCCGCCGCTATCGCCACGAGCGCCTGAACGTCACCGAGATGGACTGCCCCGAGTGCGCGCGCGGCGTGGAGGCGTCGCTCGCCAACATGCCGGGCGTGCAGTCGGCGCGCGTCGAGTTCGCCCTGGGCCAGGTCGAGCTGGCCTACGATGCTGAGCGCGTCGGCCGCGACGAGATCGTCGCCCTGATCCGCGCCCTGGGCTACGACGTGGCCGAGCGTGCGCCCGCCGCGCTGCGCTTCCGCCTCGAGGGACTCGATTGCGCCGAGTGCGCCAAGGGGCTCGAAAGCCTCGTCGCCGGCCTGCCCGGCGTGGCCGGCGCCAGCATCAACTTTGGCGCCGCCACCATCGACGTCCAGGCGACCGGCGGCGACGAGGTGGTGGCCCAGATCACGAGCGCCGTCTCGCGCGCGGGCTACACGGCGCGCCTGGAGGCGGGCGAGGTGGTGCGGCAGCCGCCCCGGCGTGACTTTTGGGCCTTCCTCTTCCGGCAGCGCCGCGGCCGGCGCACCATCGCCGCAGGCGCCCTCACGGCCCTGGGCGCCATCCTCTCGGCCGCGCCCCTGGCGCCCTGGGTAGGCATCGTCTTCTACGGCCTGGCTATCGTCGTCGGCGGCTACGACGTGGCACGCAGCGCCGTGGCCAGCCTGCGCAGCACCTTCGTCATCGACATGAACCTGCTGATGACCATCGCCGTCATTGGCGCCGCCGCCATCGGCGAGTGGAGCGAGGCCGCCGTCGTCATTTTCCTCTTCTCGCTGGGCAACACGCTCGAGGCCTACACCCTCGACCGCGCCCGCGATGCCGTGCACGCGTTGATCGAGCTCACGCCGCAGGAGGCCACCCTCATCCATGGCGACCACGAGGAGCGCGTGCGCGTGGAGGCGCTCCACGTGGGCGACCTGGTGCGCGTGCGGCCCGGCGAGCGCATCCCGGCCGACGGCGAGGTCGCCGCAGGCACCTCGGCCGTCGACGAATCGCCCATCACCGGCGAGGCCGTCCCGGTCGACAAGGCGCAGGGCGACCGCGTCTATGCCGGCACCGTGAGCGGCCACGGTGCGCTCACCGTGCACGTCACCCAGCCGGTCTCCGACAGCGCCCTGGCGCGCATCGTGCGCCTGGTCGAGCAGGCCCAGGCACAACGGGCGCCCTCGCAGCGCTTTGTCGACCGCTTTGCGCGCATCTACACGCCGGTGGTCATCGCCATCGCCGTCGCCATCGCCATCATCCCGCCGCTCTTGACCGGCGCGCCCGCCAACGTGTGGATCCTGCGCGCGCTGACGCTCTTGGTCATCGCCTGCCCCTGCGCGCTGGTCATCTCCACGCCGGTCGCCATCGTCTCGGCCTTGGGCCGCGCCGCCCATGAGGGCGTGCTCGTCAAAGGCGGCGCCTACATCGAGACGCTGGGTGAGGTACAGGCCATCGCCTTCGACAAGACACGCACGCTCACCGTGGGCCAGCCAGTGGTGACCGACATCCTCCCCCTGGGCACAGCGAGCGAAGCCGAGGTGCTCACACTGGCCGCCGCGCTCGAGCGCAACTCGGAGCACCCGCTGGCCCAGGCCGTGGTACGCGAGGCACGCCATCGCGGCATCTACCCGCCGCCGGCCGCCGATTTCCAGGCGCTGCCCGGCCGTGGGGCGCGCGGCGTGGCGCAGGGAACGACCTTCACCATCGGCAACCGCTCGCTCTTGGCCGAGTGCCTCACCATCCCGCCGCAGGTCGAGGCGCGCCTGCTCGACCTGGAGCGCGAGGGCAAGACCGTCTTCGTCCTCGGCCGCTGCGAACCCGGCGACCGTAGGGGCGAGGTTTCCTCGCCCCATCACCGTGGCGGCGAGGAGCCCCCACCCAACGGGGGCGAGGAGACCTCGCCCCTACGGGGCATCATCGCCGTGGCCGACCGGGCGCGGCCCGAGGCCCGCGAGGCGGTCGCCAGCCTGCGCCAGGCCGGCATCCGGCACACGGTCATGCTCACCGGCGACAACCCCGCCACCGCGGCCGCCATCGCCCGCGAGCTCGGCATCGACGAGGTGCGCGCCAACCTGCTGCCCGAGGACAAGGTCGGCGCCATCGCCGGCCTGCTGGCCAAGTACGGCTCGGTGGCCATGGTGGGCGACGGGGTCAACGACGCGCCGGCGCTGGCGCGCGCCACCGTCGGCATCGCCATGGGCGCCGCTGGCTCCGACGCCGCGCTCGAGACCGCCGACATCGCCCTCATGGGCGACGACCTCGCCAAGGTGCCCCGCACCCTGCAGCTCAGCCGGCGCACCCTGGCCGTTATCCGCCAAAACATCGGCTTCTCGCTCGCCGTCAAGTTCGCCTTCGTGGCTCTGGCCGTGCTCGGCATCGCCACTCTGTGGAGCGCCGTCTTTGCCGACGTCGGCACGTCACTCATCGTCACGCTGAACGGCATGCGTCTGGCGCGCCGCTAGTACTACAACCGTATTTGGCGCTGCCACTGCTGACCTTCCGGGTAGCTGCCGGCTGACACGCTCCGCATCCGCCCCTTGGGCGCAGGCATACCTGCGCGGGCACATACCGTCGTGCGCCCGGATCGCGTGCCTTGCCACACAAGCACGGTTGCCGTACTAGAGGCGATGTGCGTACGTGTGCGAATCGTTGACAAAGTGACATGAATATGCTAAGATAGAACAGAACGCACACCTACGCAATCGTACCTTGGGGCAGGGCCAATGTTGAGAGAAGAGCGCCGTCGCGAGATTGTGCGCCTCATCGACGCCGGCGGGCGCGCCACCGTCGCCGACCTCGCGCAGCGTTTTGGCGTCGCCGAAATGACCATCCGCCGCGACCTGGATGACCTCGACGCGCAGCAACTGCTACGGCGCATCCATGGCGGGGCGCTGCGTTGCGAACGGCCGGCCCACGCCGAGCCGCCGGTATTGGAGCGTGTGCGGCAGCAGGCGGGGGTCAAGCGGCGCATCGCGCTCGCTGTGGCCGCGATGGTGCGCGAAGGCGAGGCGATCTTTATCGGCTCGGGCACGACGGCGCTGGCGGTGGCCGAAGCGTTGGTGGGCCGTACCAGCCTGACGGTCGTCACCAATGCCCTCACAGTGGCCGAGGCCCTGGCCTGCGCCCCCTCGATCACCGTCGCCGTCGTCGGTGGCTTCCTGCGGCATAGCGAGCTCTCGCTCATCGGGCACCTGGCCGAGGCCGCTCTGCGCGATATCAAGGTCAGCAAAGTCATTATGGGCATCGCCGGCATCGACGTCCAACACGGCCTGAGCAGCGAGCACCTGCAAGAGTTGATGACCGACCGGGCCATCCTGAGCATCAGCGACACTGTGATCATCGTCGCCGATCATACCAAGTTCGGGCACATCGCGGCGAGCCGAACAGCGCCAGTGACTGCGGCGACGATAGTTGTGACCGACAGCGAGGCTCCCGCCGACATTGTAGCCGAGTTGCGCAGCGCAGGGATCCAGGTCGTCCTGGTCTAAAGATTCCCTGCGCTGCCAAAGAGACAGTCAAAGGGAGCATCGAGATGAGGCCGGGAAGCTACACCTATCGCGAGATCGTCGGTCAGGACGAAGCCTGGGCGGCTACGCTGGCCGCGGCGGCAACCGAGGGCGCGGCCTTGCGTCCATGGCTGGCCAGGCCGCGCGCCGAGGTGGCCTTCACCGGTTGTGGCTCGACCTACTATCTGTCTGTGACGGCGGCTGCCACGTGGCAGGCTGTGACCGGCACGCCGGCGCGGGCCTTCCCTGCCTCCGAGCTCTGGCTCTACCCCGAACTGGCGCTCCCCAGGTCGCCCTCGCTCCTGGTCGCGGTCTCGCGCTCTGCAGAAACGACCGAGACCTTGCGCGCCGTGGAGGTATATCGCCGGCGGGCGGGCGATGACGTGCTCGCGGTGAGCTGCTATGCCGGGCGGCCCCTCGTTGCCGCTGCGAGGCACGCCCTCGTGGCGCGGGGCGCGGAGGAGCAGAGCGTCGCGCAGACGCGCTCGTTCTCCAGCATGCTGCTGCTCACCCTCTACGCGGCGCTCCTGGCCGCCGGCCGGGATGCAGCGCTGCGCGATATCGAGGCCCTCCCCGCCCTGGCCGCGCGGCAGGTCGCCACCTACGGGCCGCTGGCCGAACAGCTCGGCCGCGACCAGGGCATCCAGCGCTTCGCCTTCCTCGGCTCGGGCGTGCGCTACGGCCTGGCCTGCGAGGCCATGCTCAAGATGAAAGAAATGAGCCTCTCCGCCTCCGAGGCCTTTCACTTGCTCGAGTTCCGCCACGGGCCGAAATCGGTCGTCGCGCCCGACATGCTCGTCGTGGGGCTCCTCAGCCAGAACGCGCGCGAGCAGGAGGCGGCCGTGCTGGCCGAGGTGAGGGAGATGGGCGCGCAGACCCTTGTGCTCGCCGAGGACAGAGGCGCCGCACCGCTGCCCGCCGACTATACGGTCTACCTCGAGTCGGGCCTGCCCAACGACCTGCGCGGGCCGCTCTACCTGCCCACACTGCAGCTCCTGGCCTACCACCGTGCCATGGCGAAAGGGCTCAATCCCGACGCGCCGCGCAACCTGAGCAGCGTCGTCTACCTGTAAGCCTGTCCGAAAAGTCGCAGCCTAGCCCCTTGTGGGCGTCGTTCCTTATCCTCGCCCCGTGGAATGATTGTTGCCGCAGCCGTCTAGGGAAGCCCGATCTACGCGGGGTCGGCCCGCCGGTCCCCGCGCGAGGTGAAGCACATGCGTACCCTGCAGGAGACGATTGCCCGCATCATCGAACTGCGCGAGAACGGCCAGGCGTAGCTCACGCTCCTCGCGACCTGCCCCAACTCGGCGGCGGTGCTCGAAGCGGCGGTCCAGGTCGCGGCAGCCAACAACGCCCCCATGCTCTTCGCAGCCACCCTCAACCAGGTCGACCGCGACGGCGGCTACACCGGCTGGACGCCCGCGACCTTTGTACGCGAGATGGAGGGCTACCGGCGCAAGTACGGCTGCCGCAGCGCCCTCTACCCCTGCCTCGATCACGGCGGTCCCTGGCTCAAAGACAGCCATGCCGCCGCCCACCTCTCGCTGGCCGAGACAATGGCCGAGCTCAAGGCCTCGCTGACCGCCTGCCTCGAGGCCGGCTACCAGCTCCTGCACCTCGACCCGACCGTCGACCGCGAGCTCGCACCCGGCCGGCCGCTCGCCATCGAAGCTGTGCTCGAGCGCACCGTCGAGCTGGTGGCCCACTGCGAGGCCGAACGGCAGCACCGGCGGCTGCCCCCCGTCTCCTACGAGGTGGGCACCGAGGAAGTGCACGGCGGCCTGGTAGATTTCGATACTTTTTGTGCCTTTGTGCGCGGGTTGCGAGTGCGCCTGGATGCGGCGGGCCTGGGCGATACCTGGCCTTGCTTCATCGTCGGCAAAGTGGGCACCGACCTGGGCAACCCGGTCTTCGACCCCGCGATCGCCGGCCGCCTCTACGGCATCGTGGCCCCCCTGGGCTCGCTCGTCAAAGGGCACTATACCGACTGGGTGGCCAACCCCGAGGCCTACCCCGCCAGCGGCATGGGTGGCGCCAACGTGGGGCCCGAGTTCACCGGCGAAGAGCTCCTGGCACTGGCCGAGCTCGCCGCACGTGAGTCCGACATGTTGCGTGGCCGCAGCGGGCGAGCGCGCTCGGGCATCATGGAGGCGTTGCAGGCGGCGGTGGTCGAGTCGAACCGCTGGCAGAAGTGGCTGAGACCCGAGGAGAAGGACGTCGCCTTTGCCGAGCTGTCGCCGGCGCGCCGCACCTGGCTGGTGCAGACCGGCGCCCGCTACGCCTGGACCGACCCGCGCGTGCTCGAGGCCAGGCAGCGGCTGTACGAGAATCTGGCGACCGCCATGGCCGACCCGCACCAGGCCGTCGTCGACCGCATCGCCCGCGCCATGGAGCGCTATGTCACTCACTTTCACCTTTTCGATGCACAGCGCCTGCTGCAAGCCTCGCCGTGAGTGGGTGATGTGCGGTCCTGTGCGAATCATTGACAAAGTCACAAAAGGACGCTAGACTGAAAGAAGATCAACCGCATTGTACAGGATGCACCATCAGGCCTGGATCAGAGGGAAGCCGTGCAACTGTCGACCATGTTGACTGCAGAGACCGTGCGCGCCCAAATCCGCGTCGCTTCGTGGGAGGAGGCTTCCAGGGCTGCCGGGAACCTCTTGGTGGCGGCCGGCAGCGCTGAGCCCCGCTACGTTGACGCCATGATGGATGTGCTCCGCGAGATGGGCCCCTACGCCGTCATCGCACCGGGCATTGTCCTGCTTCACGCCCGCCGGGAAGATGGGGTGCGCCAGCCCTGCCTGGCGCTCGTCACCCTGGCGACACCGGTGCCCTTTGGCCATCGCGAGAATGACCCCGTCGACCTCGTCGTGGCCCTGGGTGCCGTCGATAAGCACGCGCACGTCGCCGCGCTGCAGGAGCTGGCCAGGCTCCTGGGCGACGAGGCCGCGCTGCAGCGCATCCGAGCCGCAGAGAACGACCGCGACCTACTCCTCGCCGTGCGACCGCAAGAATCCGGCATCTAGCGGCCTGTCAGAGTGTTGTATCCTATAGGGGTCCAAAGGAGACGAGAATGCGCATCGCCACGCTGTGCGGCATGGGGTTCGGCACCAGCATGATGCTCAAGCTCTTTATCGACGACATCCTCAAAGCCGAAGGCATCAAGGCTGAGGTCATCCCCTGGGACCTGGGCACGTTCAAGGGGCAGCAGGCCGATATTATCGTCGCCGCCATGGACATGGAAATGCACCTCAGGAGCACGACCGCGCGCGTGGTGCTGATCCGTAACCTGGTCGACAAGGCTGAAATCAGGACCAAGGTCGTCGCCGCCATCCGCGAGCTGCAGGGTGCGGCAGGCAGCGCCTAGCAGCCTGCCGGAGAGGAAACCTGTCGCCCTCAGCATCCTGGCGATAGCCGGGCTATGAGCGTTGCTGCTGCCCGGCTCTGAGCCAGGTGGGGTTTTGGCGGGTTGGTTGGCCCTGCGGGCGCGCCAGGGGTGCCCGCAGGGCCAACCAACCCGCCAAAACCCCACTACAAAGGAGGTGATCGCCCGGAAAGATCGGCAACCCCTGTCGGTTCGGCTACGGATTCGCGTCTGACGTCGGATTGTGTACCGCGCCCTGTGGGCCAATTCCCAGAGAAGGGGGCTATGCCATGGCAGTCTTTGCCTTCATCATCCAGTTAGTCCAGATCCCAGCCGTCGTGCTGGGCCTCATCGCGCTCATCGGCCTCCTGATGCAGCGCAAGCCGGCCGGCGAGGTGCTGAGCGGCACCCTCAAGACGATCCTCGGCCTGCTCATCATGAGCGTCGGCATTGGGGCGCTCATCAACGCCCTGATCCCCATCCAGGCGATGTTCGAAGCCGGCATACCGGCCGCCGGCTTCCAGACTTTTGTGACCTTTGACGAGGGCGTGGTCGGCGCCGTCCAGGCCAAAGCCGGCGAGGTCGGCGCCGCCATCGGCTGGACGATGCTCTTCGGCTACATCGTCCACATCCTGCTCGCTCGCTTCACCAAGTTCCGCTACATCTACCTGACCGGCCACATGATCTGGATCCACGCCGGCGCCTTTGCGATCCTCTTCTACTCCTTCGGCCTGCCGCTACCCTTGGTCGTTATCCTGGCCTCGATCGTCGACGGCGCCTACATGACCTTTGCCCCGGCGCTCGCCCAGCCGTTCATGACCAAGATCACGGGCAGCGATGCCATCGCCTTCGGACACGGCCAGACGAGCCTCGCCGTGATCGGCGGCTGGATCGGCAAGCTCATCGGCAACCCCAAGGAATCGGCCGAAGACATGAAGGTGCCCGAGGGCCTCAACTTTTTCCGCGACATGGCCATCTCCATCTCGTTGGTCATGCTGCTCGTGACCCTGATCGGGGCCGTCCTAGCCGTGATCCAGAAGGGCGTGCCTGCCTTCGAGGCCGACATCAGCGGCGGCCAGCAGTGGCTGGTCTTCTCCATCCTGCAGGCGTTGGGCTTCACCGCCGGCGTGCTGGTGCTGCTCCAGGGCGTGCGCATGCTGATCGCCGAGATCGTCCCCGCCTTCAAGGGCATCGCCGAAAATCTCATCCCGGGTGCCAAGCCCGCCCTCGACTGCCCGGTGATCTATCCCTTCGCCCCCAACTCGCTCATCATCGGCCTGATCTCGGGCACCATCGCGCAGGTGCTGGCCATGGCGCTCCTGGCGCTGATGCGCTGGCCGGTGCCCCTGCCCAGCATGATCGCGGCCTTCTTTGCCAGCGGCACCGGCGCCATCTTTGGCAATGCCACCGGCGGCCGGCGCGGCGCCTGGGCCGGCGGCTTCCTGTGGTGCTTCCTGGGCTGGTTCATCATCAGCTTTGCCTACAAATTCGGCGTGTTCGGTGACCTCGCCGCCATGGGCACGGTCAACCTGGGCTTCACCTGCCCCGATGCCATCTTCCCCGGCATCGTGATCTGGCTCGTCGCCAAGCTCTTCGGCGTCTAGTTCTCTCCGCGAGTGGGTCGAGGAGGGTCTCCCCTCCTCGACCCCTCTGGAACACCGGTCAAGTATTCGTATAGACGACGTAGCCTAGCCCCCCTTGGCCGCCGCAGGCGGCTTCGTGGGCGTCGGAGGGCGATGATTCGGCCGTCTGGGGGCCTTCGCAGGAGTACTTGACCGTTGTTCTAGGGGCGCGTTCAGAGGTCAGATTCTCAAAGACTGGGGCAGGATCTCACCGCTGAGACGCCACGTGCAAGCACAGGGGGGCGCAGAGGTTGTGGGGCTCCACCGCGGGCCGATGCTCCGTGCGAGCACGGAGGGCGCAGGCCTCACCGCCACCGCCTCCGCGTTCTCTGCGCCTCCGCGGTCGATATCCTCGTCGGTCTGAGGCCAAGCTTCGCTAGATGGGCAGGAGATTCCGGTGCGCACACTCATCTTCGGGGGCACGCTGCTGACGCCCGAGCAGACCCTACCGGACCACACGCTCGTGATCGACGGTCCGCAGATTGCGGGCATCGAGCCCCAGCCTCTGCGTGGCGGCGGCGCAGGCGAGCAGATGATCGACGCTCGCGGGCTGTGGGTCATCCCCGGCCTCATCGACGTCCACATTCATGGCTCGAGCGGCCACGATGTCATGGAGGCCACGCCCGAGGCCCTGCACAGCATGGCGCGCTTCTTGGCGCGGCACGGCGTGACGGCCTACTTCCCCACCACCTGCGCCGCCTCGTCGCAGGCCACCTGGGCCGCCATCGAGAACGTGGCGCGCTGCCCCCAGCCGGCCGACGGCGCCCAGCACCTGGGGTTGCACCTGGAGGGCCCCTACGCCAACCCGGAGCACAGGGGCGCCCAGCCGCCCGAGCAGTTGCGGCTACCAGATCCCGACGAATACGCGGCCTGGTTGGCGAATAAGGCTGTGCGCCTTATCACCATCGCACCCGAGCTGCCGGGCGCGCTGGACCTGATCGAACGCGGGGCCAGCCAGGGCATCAAGTTCGCCGTGGGCCACAGCGGGGCCAGCTACGAGCAGATGCTGGCGGCGGCCGACCGCGGCCTGCAACAGGCAACCCACACCTTCAACGGCATGCTTGGTCTGCACCACCGCGAGCCCGGCACCGCCGGCGCCGTCCTCGCCGACGAGCGCATCTACGCCCAGGTCATCGCCGATGGGGTCCACCTGCACCCGGCCGTGGTCAAGGTGCTGATCCGGGCCAAGGGGGTCGGGCGGACCATCCTGATCACCGACGGCATGCGCGCCACCGGCGTGGGCGACGGCGAGTACGACTTGGGTGGGCAGGCGATCAGGGTTGAGGGTGGCATCGCCCGCACCGCCGCGGGCGGCCTGGCGGGCAGCACCCTCACCCTCGATGCCGCAGTGCGCAACGCCATGCGCTTCGCCGGCCTCTCGCTGGCCGAGAGCGTGGCCATGGCCAGCGCGGTGCCGGCCGAGGCCATGGGCCTGGCAGGCCGCAAGGGCTGCCTGGCGCCGGGCGCCGACGCCGACGTGGTGCTGCTCGACGCCAATCTCCACGTCCGCCTCACCATGATCGCCGGGCACATTGTATACCGACAAACAGACTAGTAGTCTAGTGCATTGATTTTGATGGGCTCCGGCGCCCACCAAGCCGCCTACGGCGGCCAAGGGGGGCTAGGCTACGCCCATCAAACTCAATGCGGCGATCCGCTAGGGGGATAGACTATCATGCTAGCCGACAAGTATCTCGACCACGCGTTTGAGCTGCTCCAGAGCCTGCGCGAGACACAGATGGAAAACATCGAGAAGGCCGCTGAGCTCATCGCTCAGGGTTATGTCGATGGCCACACCTTCTACGCCTGGGGCGGGCCCCACTCCTCGCTGCCCGTGCAGGACATCTTTGACCGGGCCGGCGGCTCCCCGCTCGTCAACCTGGTGATCACGCCCGGTCTCTCCTATGAGGATGGGCCGATCAAGATCGGCACGCAACTCGAGCGCCTGGAGGGCTATGGCCGCGAGTTCTTTGCGCAGATCGGCGCCGAGGCGGGCGATACCATCTTGCTGGTCTCCACCTCGGGGCGCAACCCCTTCCCCATCGAAATGGCCCTGGCGGCCAAAGAGGCGGGCCTCAAGGTCATCGGCATGACCTCCCTGGCCTACTCCAAGGCCTTCCCCTCGCGGCATCACTCCGGCGCCAAGATGTACGAGTACTGCGACGTCATCCTCGACAACCTGACCCAGCCGGGCGATGCCTCCATTGTCGACGAGCGGCTGCCGCAGAAGGTGGGCCCCACCTCCGGCTGGATGGGCATCGTCATCCTGCAGACGCTGATGGTCGCCGTCGCCGAGCACCTGCTGGCCAAGGGGGTCACCCCGCCGATCTACCTGGCCGGCAACGTCGACAAGGACGAGCAGTACAAGCAGGCGCTGGCCACGCTCGTCAACGAGAACCGCACCCGCTTCGGCGGCATCCACTCGCCCATGAAAAAGCGCGGCCGCTAGGCTGGGTGGGTTCGTAGTGCGGGAGAGTCAGCGGGCGGGCCTGCACAGCTCCGAAGGCTGTGCAGGCCCGCCCGCTGACTCTCCCGCACTACAAGCACGTGGCAGCAGCAGTATCGGGATGCACCCTGAGCACGGCCCTGGCTCGCCTCCTGCAGCACGGCATGGTACAATGGCAGGCGAACTGGTGCATCGCTTTGCACGGAGGTACGATCGATGTACTCCTTCACCTCGCTCGAGATCGCCGGCTACCGCGGCGAGCCGCTGCCGCACACCTTCCTGCGCCAGGCCGAGGAGACGCGCCACCTGGGCGTCATCTTCCCCGGCTGGGGCTACACCGCCGACCGTCCCGTCCTCTACTACCCCGGCCTGCTGCTCCTCGACCGCGGCGCCGACCTCTTGCGCGTAGAGTACAACTATGTACGCCGGCCCGACTACTTGGCAGCCACCGAAGCAGAGCGGGAGGAGTGGCTCATCGCCGACGTCAGCGCCGCGCTGGAGGCTGGGCTCGCCCAGCGCGCCTACAGCGAGGTCACGCTCGTCGGCAAGTCCATCGGCACCCTGGCCATGGGGCACCTCCTCGCGGGCCAGCCGCGCCTCGAGGGGGCGCGTGCCCTCTGGCTGACGCCACTCCTGCGCAACGAGCGCCTGCTCGAGCAGATCGGCCGCTGGGGCGGGCGCAGCCTCTTCGTCGCCGGCACGGCCGATCCGCACTATGACCCAGCCCGCCTGGAAGCGGCGGTCGCGGCGACGCACGGCCGCCAACTGCGCATCGACGGCGCCGACCACAGCCTCGAAATCGCCGGCAACACCCTGCAGACGGTCGAGGCCATGCTCAAGGTCGTGCGCGCGGTGGAGATGTTCTTGACCACACAGACATGAGGATCACGAGCGGGCTTTGGAGCACGGAGTGTTCATGAGCGCGACGCTCACCACCACGCAGGAAAACGCCCACAAGGGGCTAGGCTACGCACGCGCGGGCGCTATTTTCGGATCAGGACACGAAGGAGAGTCGCTGCTCAGCGCGAGGCCTGCTCTGATGGACGCGGCCGCACCACTCCTTGCCCACCTGTGACATGGGCAGAACCTCCTCTCCCATGGCGACTGCCCTTCGCGTGCTTCGCGCCGCTTCGTGTCCTTCGTGCTCCAAACGCCCTGGAATCTTGATACCTTGGTAGTAGAATCATTTGTACTGTTGGTAGATGGTCCACAGAAGGGAGCCTCGCCATGCCCGAACAGCAACTGCTCTACCTCTCGCAGGCCGATGTGCGGGCGGTCGGCCTGGCCATGCCCGAGATCATCGCCGCGCTCGAAACTGCCTTTCGTGAGCACGGCGAGGGCCGCGGAGATGCCGCCCAAGCCGGGCGTGCACTCGCAACCCGATGCCTTTATCCACGCCATGCCGGCCTACATCCCCGCGCTGCACGCCATCGGCGTCAAGTGGGTCAGCGGCTACCCGCAGAACCAGGCGCGCGGCCTGCCCTACATCAGCGGCCTGCTCATCCTCAACGACGAAGAGACCGGCCTGCCCCTGGCGGTGATGGACTGCTCCTGGATCACCGCCCTGCGCACCGGCGCCGCCACGGCGCTGGCGGCCACGTACCTGGCGCAGTCCGAGTCGGAGACGGTGGACGTCTTGGGCTGCCCATGGCCTGCAACCTGGGGTTCGCCCTCGACGACATGGCCGTGGCCCCCATCGTCTACAAGCGCGCTGGAGAAGGGCCTCGGCACCTGGCTGCCGCTGTAGTTCGCCCTTGGCGACTGTGCAGTGGCAGGCGCCATCCGGGTCTGACGCTTCGCGCGTGACCGGAACGGAACCTTAAGGTGGGGTTTGGGTGGGTTGGTTGGTCTTGCCGGCTGCCCCTGGCGCGCCCGCGGGCGCGCCAGGGGCAGCCGGCAAGACCAACCAACCCACCCAAACCCCCTCCGGGCTGGGGCCGGGCTGACGCGGAGCATGGCACCCGGCGACTATCCGCATAATCTTCTACGAGAGCGGCTTGACCAGGCGCACCAGCCCGCTGTAGCCGGTGGCGCGCTGCAGGCGACGGCTCCGCGCCACCTGCTCGACGCGGTAGCCCACGCGTACGTACAGCGCCCGCGCCCGCTCGTTCTCGATGAACGCGTCGAGCGCCAGGCGCCGGCAGCCGGCTTCGCGCGCCAGCCCCTCGGCCAGCGCCAGCAACTGCGTGCCGAGGCCCCGTCCGCGCGCCTCGGGCAGCACGGCCAGGTGGCCGATGTAGAAATCGTCGCGCGCCACCGGCGCCATCACCTGCATCAGCGTCGAGCCGTGCCAGGCCATGCGCAGCACCTGCCGCAGCCCCACACGCCGCAAGAGCAGCCGGCCGGTCGCCAGCTCGGCGCCCAGCATCGTCGCCGCCGGGTAGGCCACGAGCAAGCCCTGCACCGCGCCGCCGGCCGCGGCCACGTAGCCCCACTGATAGCTGAAGAGGTGCCCCGGGTGCGGCCAGAGCTCCGCGAGCAGCCGCTGCGTCGCCTCGGGCGGCAGCGCCAGGCCGTAGCTGGCCGCCTCGGGGCCGCTGAGCAAGATCAGGTGCGCGCCGATGGCGGCGTCGTCGGGGCGAGCGGGACGCATATTATGCATCCAATGCGGCAATCTGGCAGCAGGTGAATTGACGAAAAGGGGTTGCGAGCAGGTTAGTGTCGAGGTCAAGATAGCACAAGCGTATCACCAAAGATCACGCCTCACTTGTCCTCATCGGCCTCACGTGGCTCGGTCAGCAGCCTGATGCCATCGAGAATCTGCCGCACGCGCCTGGAAGAGAGCGTGCCGATCTTCTCGCCCAGATGCGCCTTATCCACAGTAAAGATCTGCGAGACGTTGACCACACTCTGCCTGGGAAGGCTGGCCTCGCCCAATTCGAGCAGCACGTTGCCGGGCGCATCGGCACGTCTGAGGTTCGACGTGAGGGCACAGACAACCACGGTACCGATCCGGCTGTGGTTGAAGAGGTTGTTCTGGACAACGACGTGGGGATGGCGATAGCCGGGCGCGGAGCCGGCAGGGTCATCGAGATCCACCCAGCAGACGTCGCCCTGATCGATCACCATTCTCCCTCGACGATCTGCCGGTGTTGCCGGCGCATTCGCCGTTGCAGCGACTGCTCTATCGCATCCGGGCCGTCTTCGTAGGCGGCGTTGATCCTGTCCAGCAGTTGCCGGTTCTCGCGCCGCCGGATATACTCCTCGAGCGCCAGCACGAACAGGCGGCTGCGCGAGACTCTCATCTCGCGGGCCAGCGCCTCGGCCCGCTCCAAGAGCGGCTCCTCGATCGAGACTGCAGTCTTGACATTGGCCATTGCGGTCATACCTCCATTCATACCATCAGTATAACGTCATGGCCTACCATTGTCAATACCATACAGCCTCAGGCCAGCCAGCCCTTGAACCGCCCTGCCCACCAGCGGCCCAGGCCCAAGGTGTCTCCCGCCCGCGATGCCGCGAGCGCCAGCAGCGTGAGCGCATAGATGATGTGATCGTCGATGAGCGGGTTCTGGGCCGGCGGCAGGTGCGACGACCAGAGCAGCAGCATCAAGAGTGCGCCGCCATAGCCCGCAAGGCGCATGGCGATGCCCAGGATGAGGGCGATGCCCAGGCCGAGCAGCCCGAACATGAACAGCACGTCGACCCAGGCCGCGCCGGCCATGCTCTGGTAGATGCCGCTCAGCGGGCCGGCCGTCGCGCCTTTGAGGTAGCCCAGGGTCGGTGAGCCCCCGGCCAGCCACGACTTGCCGGCCGGCGTCGCCAGGCCCAGGCCAAAGAGCTTGTCGAGAAAGGCCCACAGGAAGAGCCAGCCGAGCGCGATGCGCACCGCCGCCCAGAGGGTACGTGCCTGTCGTTCCATTGCCTGAACCTCCACCATTTGTGCGATCGATCGGGGCAGGCCCATGGCTGTCGGGAGAGCCTGCCCCGCACGGCGTCCCGAGCGCCGTCGATTGATGCCAAGCTGTCACCTCGAGCCGCCCCATCAGCCCCACCCTCCGGCGGCGCGGGAGCCGCTTCTGCTGCTTCTGGTAGGCGGGCTCAGCCGGCACCCTGTGCCGAAGGGAATCATCGCCCTTCCTGCGCAAGCTCGGCGGCCATCTCATCCACCTCGTGCCGGCCCTTGGCCAGCCAGGCTGCTTCGTCGCCGCTCAGGATCTCCAACAGCCGCTGGAACTCGCCGACGTGCATGCGCTCCTCATTGGCCACGTCCGTCAAAACGCGTTTGGCGAGCGGATGGGCGGTCACTTCGGCGTAGGCCATGTAGAGATGGATGGCCTCGTGTTCGGCGGCGATGCTCTGGCGAATAGCACGGATCAGCTCCTGCATCGCCATCTCGCGCCCCAGCGCTTTGCCGCTGTATGGGTTGAGAAACTCGGCCATATGTCTGTCTCCTTGTGCAGTGCAGCATCAGCCTGATACGCATGATGGCGCGCTAGAACAACTCGATCTCCTTCGTGCTCTCCCACAGCCCGTGGATGTTGCAGAACGCCAGGGCGTGCAGGGTGCCGGGCTGGGTGATCTTGAGCGTGGCCGAGGTCGCATAGTGGCTGTAGACGGGTCCCTGGTTCGCGCCGGCGGTCGCCTCGCCGTGGGCGTTGAACTCGAAGCGGTCCACCTCATAGATGAACTTGGCACCCTGGGGCTGGAAGTAGAGCGCAATCCAGCGGATGTGGTGCTCGGTGGTGTTGGGATGGGCGTTCTCGCTGCCGAGCGTGAGCCCGACGGTGAAGAGCTCGCCCGCTTTGACCCGCTCTGGGCATGCGATCGCGGGCGCGTGCTTCTCCAGCTTCCAGTCGGCATGCTGAACGTGCTCACCGAGTGTCGCCATGGCTTCTCCTCCTCTTGCCTGTTTGGCTCTCCGATTTGACCGCGCTGGGCCAGTGCCTGGTTCGACACTCATAGTATGGCATAGATTATGGATGGCAGATGCAGCATCGGGTTGGAGGGCCCGTCGGCGACAGTTGGGGATAGTTGGGGTACGGTTGCAGAGAGGCAGTTGGTATCGTTGATGGGTTAGCCGCATCGTGGCCGCCTACGGGCGGCCACGATGCGGCTAACCCATCAACTCACGGGGCACTGGGCAGCCAGACGGAAAAGGTGCTGCCGCGGCCCTTCTCGCTGGCAACCTCGATGCGGCCGCCATGATCGTGTACGATGTTGCGGCAGACGTAGAGCCCCATGCCTACGCCGTCCGACTTGGTCGTAAAGAAGGCCTCGAAGAGGTGGCCCAGGGTCTCTTCATCCATGCCCTCGCCAGTGTCGGCGATCGTCAGTGTAACCCCGGGCGGCTCCTGCTGCAGGGTCGCCGCGAGATGCAGTTGCCCGCCATGGGGCATGGCGTCGATGGCGTTGAGGATGATGTTCAGCAGCACCTGCGAGATTTGGTCGCGCGCCAGCATGAGCCGGGGCAGCTCCGCCTGGGCCTGCCAGACGACGGCGATGCGGCGATCGCTGCACTTGCGGGCCGTCAGGGTCAGCACGCCGTCCACGAGCGTAGCCAGGTCGGCCAACTCGCGCTGCCCCCACTGCGGGCGGCGCTGCAGGTCGCGCAGGTGCGACACGATGTCGGCCGCTCGCCGCAGCTCCGCAAGCGCCACATCCAGGTAGCGGTCGGCGCTCTCGCCATCGGCCAGCGCCTCCCTGGCCAACCCCAGGCAACCCAAGACCGATTGCAGCGGATTGTTGATCTCGTGCGTCAGCGAGGCCGCCAGGCGGCCAACGATGTCCAGTTTCTCGGCCTGGATCAGCGCTGCCTCGGCCCGCTTGCGCTCAGTGATATCACGGATGATCATGCTGGTGCGCTGGTTGCCGTTCGGGTCGCGGAAGAGGGCGGAGGCGACCTCACAGAGCAGCCGGGACCCATTGCGGTGGATCAGAAGGAGCTCTTCGCTGAATTTGCCGGTGTGCGACCTCTCCTCGAGGGCCGGCGCCAGCCGGGGGTCCGACTGGTCGAAGAGGCCATCCCTGCCCAGGGCGCGGATCTCGGCTTCTGTGCGCCCCAGAATGCGGCAGGCGGCCGGGTTGGCCGCGTCGATGCGCCCATCCGGCGCCGACACGAGGATGCCATCGACGCTGTTCTCGTAGATGGTGCGGTACTGCTCCTCGCCGGCCCGCACCTCCTCCGTCCTGCGCGCCACGAGAGTCTCGAGCTCGTCATTGTGGCGCGCCAGCCAGGCCAGCAGGCGCGATTGCTGCAGGGCCACGGCCAGCTCGCTCGCAATCTCGCGCAGGATCTCGATATCCTCATCCGAAGGGCGACCGTTGGCGGCCAGCCCCAGGTTCAACGAGCCGAGCAGCTCGCCGCGCACCATGAGCGGGAGGCTGACAAAAGCACGCCCTCCCTCGGCGCGCAGCGCCTCGAGCCAGGGCGATACCTGGTCCAGCGAGCCCAGGCTCTCGGCGACATAGGCTTCGCCCCGCTGGAGGACGTCGAGGAACCAGGCGCCGCCCAGCGAGCCACGCCAACCGGCGGGCATGCTGGGCACGATCTCCGGCGTCACCGCAGCCAGGGCCAGCTCGTTCCGCTCCCAGTCGAAGAGCGCCACGCTGGCCCGAGCGACGGGCACCAGCTCGCGCAGGTGGCGGAGCACGCCGGCAGCCGTCTCCTCTACCGATTGTGCGCCCAAGATCGCCTGCTCAGCCTGATGCAGCAGGCGCAGGCGCTCGGCCAGGCGGTCGCGTGCCTGGCGCACACGCTCGCGCTCGGTGACGTCGAGCAGCGAGAACACCAGGCCCTGCACAGAGCCATGCCCGTCCTTGATCGGCACCAGGGTCCAATCCCAATAGGTGGTGCCCAGTTCTGGCCGATCGCGATAGACGAACGGCTTGGCGACAAAAGTCGCCGGCTCGCCGCTATCCCTCACCCGCGCAAAGATGGCCTCGTTCTCGGCATTGGGGAAGAGGTCAAAGTGGTTGCGGCCAATCAGTTGCTCCCTGGTGTAGCCCGAGCCCTGGGCATAGGCCGCATTGACCGTGACAAAGCTGAACTGGGGATCGAGATAGGCGATGTGCACGTGCGTGGTGTCGAGGATGGTCCACAGCAGCTCGCAGCGCGAGCTAGGGGCCGCAGGGTACGCCAGCGGCTGCGCGGCCCGCGAGGGCTGGCCGCTTTCGGGGGCCGCCGGCCGCTCGTTGCTCCAACAGCGCTCGCCCAGCGCCTTTTGCAGCTCCGCCCAACCGGCATCGAGCGTCTGCCGGGCCTGAGCCCAGGCGCCGGCCGCCGTGCACCCGGAGCTGGCGAGGAGGCGCAGGCCGGCGAGGCTCTCCTGCACCTCCGCGAGCCTCTGGTTGATGAGGTCTGCGGGCACCATTCCCCCTCTTCACTCGATACAGTCCGCGATAGCCCCAAGGCCGCACAGCAGTACTTTGATGATAACCTGGCACGGGCGTCATGTCAACATACGCAGCGGGGTGTGTTCGATGGCTATCAGGCGGCGACACCTGACAGGTCTTCGGAGACCTGTCAGGTGTCGCCCTCAGGCGGGCTCGACCCGCAGGGCCTGCAGCGCAGCCCGGCGGATTTCTGCCACTTCGACAGGCTTGTCGATGCAGCGGCAGACGTCCAGCTCGGCCATCTTGTCTGCGATGGCGGGTCCGCCGTAGGCGGTGATCCAGATCACCGGCAACCGCTGCCCCCGCTGGCGCAGCGCCCTGGTCAGGGCAATGCCGTCGAGCCCGGGCAGGCGGATATCGCTGATCAGCAGGTCGACGGCCAGTTCATCGATCAGGCGCAGCGCGTCGCCGCCATCGCCAGCAAGGACGATATCATACTCCGAGCCCAGCCTGGCCAGGGCTCGCGCCAAGACGAACCGCACGTTCTCGTCATCATCGACCACCAGGATTCGCTTGCGGTCTTGCATCTCGATTCCCTCTAGACATCTTCACAGATCAGACACCATGCCCCCAGGGGCGCCACAAACGATGAAAACGCCCGCGAAGCCGCCTGCGGCGGCCAAGGGGGGCTGGGCTGCGGGCGCGTCGGCGCCGTTTTCAAGTCAGATTCTCAACGATTGAGGCAAGATCTCACCGCAGAGGCGCAGAGGACGCGGAGAGGATCAGAAGGACCTCTGCGTCTCTGCGGTGGATGTCCTGGTCGGTCTGACGCAAAGCTTCGCGAGGAGCCAGATCGTTTCGATCATGAGTGCTGCGTCGACTGCCACTGCAGCCACTTGACGATGTCGTGGCGCCGGAACAGGCCGGCCAACCGCCCGCCGCTGAGGACCGGGAGCTGGCGAATGTCGTGCTGCGCCAGCTTGTTCAGGGCCTCGGCCGCTTCGTCGTCAGGCGAGACCGTGACCAGCCTGTCCGCGGGGGTCATGATATCGGCGACGGTGACCACATCCCAATCGCTGCGGGGCACCTTGCGCACGTCGTCGAGGGTCACCAGGCCAATCAACTCGCCGCCCATCATGACAGGGAACGCCTGGTCGTCGGAACCCATGACGTGTTCGTGCACCAGTTGGCTGACCGTGCAACCCGGGTCGCAGGTCGGCACGGTGCTGCGCATCAGGCGGCTTACCGACACACCGGCGAGCACATCCTGCACCACGACTTGGCGGTAGCTCTGTTCGCTCGCGCCATTGAGGAACCATCCGATAAAGATCAACCAGAGTCCGCTCCCGAGGCCGCTGCCGAAGAAGGGAACCTGGGCGCCAAAGGCCATGGCGATACCGCCGACGATCATCAACCAGGCGATGCCCTGGCCCACCCACGAGGCCCAGCGGGTCGCGCGGCGCAGGTTGCCCGACAGCGCCCAGAGCAGCGAGCGCAAGACGCGGCCACCATCCAGCGGAAAGCCGGGCAGCAGGTTAAAGATGCCGAGGGTCAGGTTGACGCCCCCCACCCACGAAAGCAGCATGGCCAGCGGGCCAAGCTGGATGAGGGCCTGCCCCGGGTCCAGCGCCGGCACGCCCGCCGGCCCAGCGGCTATGCTTCCCAGCCATAGCAGGATGGCCCCCAGAACCAGGCTGCTCAAAGGCCCCACGATAGCCATGAGGAACTCGGCCCCCGGCGAGGTCGGCTCGCGCTGGATGTTCGAGACTCCTCCGAACAAGAACAGCGTGATGCTGCGCACCGGGATGCCGCGCGAACGAGCCACCAGGGAATGGGCCAGCTCGTGGGCCAGCACCGAAGCGAAGAACACCAGGGCAGCCAGGGTGGCTACTCCCCAGCGCAACGGGGCGCTCCAGCTCCCCTGTAGCGCAGCGAATGTCGACGACAGATTCCACACAATCAGGAAGAAGATGAGAAACCAGCTCCAATCGACACGAACTTCGATGCCCAACACCCGGCCGACGCGCACGCCTGCGCCCATCATCCTGCCTCCTCTCTAGCTCGTCGATCCTGCCAGAGGTAGTCACCTGGCTCCCCTCCATTATGGCACAGAGGATGCGTGCCTACCGCTGGCCTTCGTTGCATGCAGAGTGGGCAAAGGTTGGCATTGGTTGGCAACCCGTTGGCCCCGCGGAGCGGAACGTGTTCGGCCTGTCATTGCGAGGAGGCCGCAGCCGACGAAGCAATGACAGGCCGAGGTTCTGTGCTGGTCACAGGGTTCGGAGACCCCGGGGTACTCGCAATGACAGTCCGAACAGACATGCGGGGAGGGGCAGTTGACGCCGTGGGCGCCAGCGCTTAGAATGGACATGCCTGCTGCCGCACGGAGGCCAGGTGGGACCGCTTGCCGGCGCCCCTCGCCCGGCGCTTTACCCGGAGACCGGCACATGGCTGAGGACTTGCTCGCTCTGGTCGTCGACGACGAGCGCAACGTGCGCTTCTTCCTGCAGGAGACGCTGGCCCGCTCGGGCTTCAAGGTCACCACGGCATCGAGTGGGGAAGAGGCGCTCGACATCTTGCGCGACACGCGTTTTGACCTGGCGCTCCTCGACCTGCGGCTGGGCGGCCGCGTCGACGGCCTGCGGCTGCTCGGCACCGTGCGCTGGCGCTGGCCGCAAACGGCGGTTGTCATCCTCACCGCCCATGGCACGCTCGATTCGGCGTTGGAGGCCATCCGCGAAGGGGTCGACGGCTATCTGCTCAAGCCGGTCGAGCCGGCCGAGCTGCGCCAGGTGATCGGCGAGGCCATCGAGCGGCGCCGCGCGCTGGCCCGCCCCGAGCGCGTGCCCGAGCAACGGACGCTGCAGCACGGCCCGCTGCTGGTCGATCTGCCAAAGCACCTGGTCACACGCGATGGCGTGCCTGTGGACCTCGGCCCGCAAGAGTTCAAGCTGCTCGTGCATCTGATGCAGAACGCCGGACGTGTCCTCTCGGCCGAAGAGCTCGTGCGCATCGTGCGCGACTATGATCCCGATAGCCGCTACGAGGCGCGCGAGATCATCAAGTGGTACGTGCACCAGTTGCGCCGCAAGATCGAGCCCGACCCCGCCCGCCCTCGCCTTGTGCTCAATGTGCGCGGCGTGGGCTACACCCTGGGTGAGTAGCCGGCGGCCGTTTGGTCGCCCAGCGCCTCCACGGCATCGCCGACCTTGACCTCGCCCGGCTCGAGCACCTTGACAAAGATGCCCTCGCGCGGCATGACGCAGTCGCCCGCGGCATAGTAGATGGCGCAGCGATCGTGGCAGACCTTGCCGATCTGCGTCACCTCGGCCAACGCCGAACCGATGCGCAGCCGCGTGCCCACCGGTAGGGTGTAGAGCTCCAGGCCCTGCGTGGTAATGTTCTCGGCAAAGCTGCCGGCGCGCACATTCAGCCCCTTGGCGCGCATCTTTTCGATCGACTCCCAGGCGAGCAGGCTCACCTGGCGGTGCCAGTTGGCCGCATGGGCATCGCCCACCAGGCCCCAATCAACCCGCAGCTCGCCGCGCCCCACATCGCGCTTGGGCGTGCCCTTGCGCTCGCTGGTGCACACGGCGAGGACGGTGCCACGCTGTGACATGAGTATGTCTCCTTGTACGTAATGCGCAAAACGTAATGCGTAAGAACTCTGCATTGAGCGTTCCGTTCCCTCCATCAGGCCAAACGGGCAAGGCCCGCGACATCACGCATCAAACATTACGCATTACGTTTTGCGTTTTACGAATGTGACTGCTCAGTCGGCCATGCTATGTCTTCTGAACCGCGAAGAACGCCAAGGGCGCGAAGGGGGCGCCAAGGTTCACAGTCAGGATTCGCTAGTTCCCCTTGGCGTCTCCTTCGCGTTCTTGGCGTCCTTCGCGGTTCAAGGTTCGTGCCTGCAATGACGGGCTGAGTAGGAACTTACGAATTACGTCTCATCCGCCAATCCTCGACATCGGCCTTGCGCCTGGCCCCCGCGGCCCCGCGTCCATGTGATGGCCGGCGGGCTTGGCCGCGATGGCCGCCCGCACGGCGCTCTGCAGCTCGTCGTCGTTCGCGCCGCGGCGCAGGAGCGAGCGCAGGTCGATGGCCCGCTCCGACATCAAGCAGGGCATGAGCTGGCCGTCGGCGGTGAGGCGCAAGCGGTTGCAACCAAAGCAAAAGTGCTCGCTGAGCGGGCTGATAAAGCCGATGGACCCCGATGCGCCTGCGATGCGGTAGTAGCGCGCCGGCCCCGCGCCGCTGCCGTCGACCGCGGTGAGCGGGCCGAACGCCGCCTCGATCTGCGCGCGCGTTTCTGCCGTCGGCACGAAGCCGGCCTGCGCGCCGGCTTGGCCGGCCCCCAGGGGCATGACCTCGATGAAGCGTACGTGCCAGCCGTCGCGCACCGTCTTGCGGGCGAAATCGACGACCTCGTCGTCGTTCAGCCCGCGCACCACCACCATATTGATCTTGACCGGCGCGAGGCCCGCATGCCCGGCCGCCGCCAGGCCCGCCAGCACGTCGGCCAGTTGCCCGCGTCGTGTCATGGCGTGATAGCGCTCGGCGCGCAGCGTATCGAGGCTGACGTTGACGCGCCTGAGCCCGGCCCGTGCCAGCGCGTCGGCCTGGCCGGCGAGCAGGGTGCCGTTCGTGGTCATCGCCAGGTCGCGCACGCCGGGGATGCCGGCCAGCATGGCCACGAGCTGCTCCACACCCTTGCGCGCCAGCGGCTCGCCGCCGGTCAGCCGCAGCTTGCTGACCCCCAGGCCCACCACCAGCCGCGCCAGGCGCGCAATCTCCTCATAGCGCAGCACCGCCTCGTGGCCCAGCGGCGCCACGCCCTCCTCGGGCATGCAATAGACACAGCGCAGGTTGCAGCGGTCGGTGACCGAGATGCGCAGGTATTCGATGGGGCGATTGAAGGAGTCGAGATATGGCATGGGCTACCTGAATCGTGTGGCCCCGGCGCTGCGCCGAGGCGGGAAAGGGCCGCATGCTCCCATTATAGTCAGAGAGGCGGGCCAGTTCAAGTTGCGCCTGGCCGCAATCACGCCCTCGCCAGGCCATTGCGCAATACGCAAAAACAGTGTATAATACCTGCAGAACAACAGGGCAAAAAGGGCGAACTTCCTCCGACCCTCCCCTTCCTACCGGGAAGACTGGGCGGTTAGTGGGCCACAGCCCACTATGAGGGTGCAGCGAGCAATCGCGGCGCCTGCCGTGTTGGCAAAGGAGGCAGTGCCGGTCCCGCGTGGGCGGCGCTGCCTCCCGTTTTTTTCAGTCGGCATATCCCACACCCTCTTGGGCAGAGGCTGTGCCCAACGCAGCACATGGAGGTGGACTATGTGGATCCTGCGACTGAACATGGCCGACCGCACCTACCGCCTCGAGGAGGCCCCGGCGGCCTACACGCGCCTCGGCGGCCGCGGCATGACGTCGACGCTCGTCTATGATGAGGTCGACCCCCAGTGCCACCCACTCGGCCCCAACAACAAGCTCGTCTTCGCCCCGGGCATCGTCACCGGCACCACCGCCCCCTCCTCGGCCCGCATCTCGGCCGGCGCCAAGTCGCCACTGACGGGCGGCATCAAAGAGTCGAACGCAGGCACTTCGTGGGCGCAGCACCTGGCCGCCATGCGCATCAAGGCGTTGGTGGTGGAGGGGCAGCCTGCAGAGCAGGGCCACTACTGGCTGGCCTACCTCACCTGGGACGTGCCCGCCGCCCGGCCCAAGGTCGAGTTCTTCCCCGCCGACGAGTATGCCGGCCGCGACCTCTACCAGGTCTTCCCCGAGGTCTACAAGCGCTTTGGCGCCAAGGTGGCCGTGGCGGCCTGCGGCCTGGCTGCCGAGCATGGCTACGGCAACGCGGGCATCGCCTTCAACGACCGCAAAGACGCCCCCACGCGCTACTCGGGCCGCGGCGGGCTGGGCGCGGTCATGGCCAGCAAGGGGCTCAAGTTCATCGTCAGCGACAATGCCGGCGCCCCAGGGGTAGAGGTCGCCAACAAGGCCCTGTTCGACCAGGGGCGCAAGAAGCTGGCCGAAGCCATCCGTGAGCACGCCATCACCAAGCCCCAGGGCGGCCTGAACAGTTACGGCACCGCCGTGCTCATCAACATCCTCAACGAGGCTGGCGGCCTGCCCACGCGCAACTTTTCCAGCGGCCGCTTCGAAGGTGCCGCCCGCATCGCCGGCGAGTCGATCTTTGAGGGCAACAAGCAGCGCCTGGGCAAGGAACTCTACAACCACGCCTGCAGCCCCGGCTGCATCATCCAGTGCTCCAACACCTGGCACGCGGCCGACGGCTCGGAGATCGCCTCCTGCATAGAGTACGAGTCGGACTGGGCGCTGGGCGCCAACCTTGGCATCGACTCGCTCGACGACATCGCCGAGATGGTGCGCCTGTGCAACGCCTACGGCCTCGACACCATCGAGACCGGCGCCACCCTGGGCGTGGCCATGCAGGCCGGCGTGGTCGCCTTTGGCGACGCCAAGGGCGCCATCGGCCTGATCCACGAGATGGGCCGGGGCACGCCCATGGGCCGCATCCTCGGCGGCGGCACCGGCCTCGCCGGCAAGGCGCTCGGCGTCACCCGCGTGCCCGAGGTCAAGGGCCAGGGCATGCCGGCCTACGAGCCGCGCGCCGTCAAGGGCATCGGCATCACCTACGCCACCACCACCATGGGCGCCGACCACACCGCCGGCTACACCATCGCCCCCGAGATCCTGGGCGTCAGCGGCAAGCTCGACGCACTGACCCCCGAGGGCAAAGCCGCCCTGAGCCGCGCCTTCCAGGCCACCACCGCCTTTATCGACTCGACCGGCCACTGTCTCTTCATCGCCTTCCCCATCCTCGACATCGCCAGCGGCTTTGAGGGCATGGTGGAAGAGGTGAACGGCGTGCTGGGCACCAGTTGGACCGGCGACGACGTGCCCCGGCTCGGCGGCGAAATCCTCAAGAAGGAGCGCGCCTTCAACGAAGCTGCCGGCATCGGCAAGGCGCAGGACCGCATGCCAGAGTTCATGCGCTACGAGCCGCTGCCGCCACACAACCAGGTCTTCGACGTGCCCGACAGCGCGCTCGACTCGGTCTTTGGGGAGCTGTAGGGCGTGATGCGTGAGACGTGATGCGTGAGGTGACGATGCTCATCCACGTCCGGCTCTTCGCCATGCTGCGCCACTACCTGCCCCAGGCCGAGCTGGGGACGTTTACGGCCGTGGAGTTGCCCGAGGGGGCGACGGTGGTCGATCTGCTGGCGCAGTTGGGTGTGCCGGCGGCCGAGGCCAAGGTGGTCTTTGTCAACGGCCGCACGCGTCCGCTCGACTGGGCGCTGGCGCCGGGCGATGAGGTGGGCGTCTTTCCACCCATCGGTGGGGGCTGAGATGGGAGACATCACTGTCGACGTCTGGCTGTACGGCGCCCTGGCCCGCTACGGCGGCGACGCCGACCAGGGGAGCTACGCCAACCTGGCGGTGCGCCTGCCCGCCGGCAGCACCGTGGCCGATCTGCTGGCTCACCTGCACCTGCCGACGGGCGAACGCGGCTTCTCTTTCATCAGCGGCAATATCAGCGCCCTGCCCGGCGTGCAGCCCGACCTGGGCCACATCCTCGTCGATGGCGACCGCATCGGCCTGTTCGACCCCAAGAGCATGTGGCCCTTCCAGTACCGCCATGGGGCGGCGATGATCGACGAGATGGCGCGCGCGCTCGACGATTGGGGCCTGCGCCCGCCAGAGCAGCCCGCCCCCTGATTTCACCGCAGAGGCGCAGAGAGCGCAGAGGAGATGCGGGATTCCTCAGCGTCCTCTGCGGTGGATCGGAGCCGCATTTTCAAGTCAGAGGCGCAGAGGAAAGCAAATGACCTCTGCGCCTCTGCGCCTCTGCGGTGGATCCCTTCTATGCCCCGGCGATGCGCTGGGGGTGGGTGTAGAGCGTGAAGCGGTTGCGGCGCAGGTAGCCGGCCAGGGTGATGCCGGCCGCTTCGGCCAGCTCGATGCCCAGCGAGGTGGACGAGGAGAACGAGGCCGCGATGGGGATGCCGGCCCGCGCCGCTTTGGCCACAATGTCGGAGCTGGCGCGTCCGGTCGCGGCGAGGATGGCCGCCGCCGGCAGTTGGCCTGCGAGCAACGCCGCGCCGATGGCCTTGTCGGCAGCGTTGTGGCGCCCCACATCCTCGCAGATGGCCAGGGGCCGGCCTGCTGCATCGAACACGCCCGCTGCGTGGATGCCGCCCGCCTCCCGGTAGGCGCGCTGCACGCGGGCCATGGCGGGCACGAGCGCAAACAGCGTTTCCGGCGCCACGTGCACGCCGTCGCTCGCCAGGCGCAGCTCCTCGCCGAGGGCCGCCGCGTCGACCCCGCCGCAGCCCGAAAAGACCCAGCGCGCGGCCGCGGCGGGCGCCAGGCGGGCCTCGGCCTCGGGCGTGAGCTGCAGGCGCACGCGGTTGCCTGCGCCATAGGGGCCAGGCTCGCCCGGCAACAGCTCCTCGTCGTCGCCCGAGCCGCAGTGGTGCAGCACCCGCACGTCTTCGAGCGATGCGATCAGCCCTTCGCTCAGGCAATAGCCGAGCGCCAGCGCCTTCTCGTCGCCCGGCGTGCGCATCAGCACCGCCACCTGCCGCTGGCCGATCTCGATGGCGAGCGGCACCTCGCCGGGCAGCAGCACCTGCGCGCTCGCCACACCGTTTTTGGATACCAGCCGCACCGAGCGTTGGGCCACCGGTACCATGCATCCCCCCGCGCCAGGCTACGATCGCCGCCAATGAAGCGGCCCTATTATACCCGCTTGGCGTGCCCGGCGTCAAAGGCGCTGCCACCCGGCATCTGCCAGAGTCTGGGGTATTTGTGGTTGAGCAGCGCCGGCCTGCCCCGCGGGGCAGGCCGGCGCTGCTCAACCACAAATACCCCAGACTCATTAGGGTGCGGCAAAGGGCGAGGTGGCGATGGCGAGCATGGCCAGGAAGGCGCGGTAGACCTGGCGATAGTCGGCGTGGGCATAGTGCAGGGTGCGCTCGCCGTCGTAGGCCACCTGCGGCATCCAGGCCACGCGGCGTGCGGCCTCGCGCTCATCGAGCTCGACCTCCAGGTCGACCGGCGCGGCGGCCACGAAGGCCCTGGCCTGCGGCAGGCGCTCCACCGCCTGCCGCGCGGCGATGCGGATGCGCTCGCGGGCCTCGATGAGGGGCAGGCAGCGGGCCGTGTAGCGCGACAGGGCGTACTTGACGACCGCCGCCTCGATCTTGCCGCTGCTCCAGCGCTGCACGTCGAGGCAGACGCGGTCGTCGCCGGTCACCAGCAGGGTGGGGATGCCGTAGGCGCCGACCAGGGTGGCCACGAGCTCGGCCTCGCCCACGGGTTGGCCGTTCAGCCGCACCTCGCGCACCAGCGGCCAGGCGCAGCAGTGCCCCAGCACCGCCGGCTGGCCGGGGCGCGCATGCATGCCGACCAGGAAGGCGCCGTCGTAGCCGCGGGCCAGGTCGGCCTCTTCGCAGAGGATGATGGGGCGCCCGCGCACGACTTCGGCCGCCGGGTGCAGCTCGTCGAGCAGGATTGTCTCTTGCCCCTGCCGGTGGCCGTCGTGAACCACAAAAGAGGTGGCGCCCGCCTCCATGGCCCCTTCGACGGCCGCGTTGATATCGCCGGTGAGCCAGCGCCGCGCCGCCTGGTACGCCTCGCCCGCCTGCTCGAGACCCACCACGCCCGACGCCCCTTCGAGGTCAGCCGTAATCAGGACCCTCATCTGCGCCTCCCGTAGCCAGACCCATGCTCGCCCAGCGGTGGTTGCGAGTATGGCCGGAGATTGCTTCGCTACGCTGCTCATGACGTAGGCCGCCGGACCGTGGCTGCGGCGTGTTGCCGGAGACGCGCGGCACGATGCCGCGGCTACGGCGCGACGTGTTGCCGGAGACGCGCGGCACGATGCCGCGGCTACGGCGCGACGTGTTGCCGGAGACACGCGGCACGATGCCGCGGCTACGGCGCGACGTGTTGCCGCAGACGCGCGGCACGATGCCGCGGCTACGGCGCGGCTGCAGGCCCGGTCACGTCTGCTGCATGTCACACTATTGTCGCAGCAGGCGGGATGAACCCTTTGGCGCAGCGTGCGCGATGCGTAATGCGTGATGCGTAATGCGTGATGCGTGAGAGTCTACGCATTACGCATCGCGTTCTACGGGACGTACACCAGCCTGCCTTCGACCTTACGGCTCAGGTTCTGATTGCTGCGCAGGTATTCGAGCATCACGTCTTGCGCGTTGGTGCTGACGACCTTGGGCTTGCCGGCCTGGGCCAGTTCCTCCTGCGTCACGGCGAGGTAGGGGGCGCAGTTGGAGTAGTGGTAGCCCTGCAGGCCGACGGTGTAGAGCCCGTCGTCCTGCACGGGCCGGCCGTTGACCGTGAGGGACTCGAGGGCACGCTTGCCCTCGCTGTAGACTGCGCGCACGGCCGCGTTGACCTGGTAGCACTCGCCTTCGCCGGTGCGGTTCTCGGCGCGCATCCAGTGGCTGAAGATGCGGCGCAGCATGGCGCCGGTGACGGTGAAGCGGGTCAGCGAATCGGCATAGGGGAGGCAGGCCGTAAAGCTGCCCAGCGTCACCAGCGGCCCCATCTCTTTCAGGCGCACCGAGCCCGAGCCCAACAGCACCACGTCAATCAGGCCCGCTTCGGCCAGCGCATCGGCAAAGAGGTTCCCGAGGGCCGACTCGGCCTCGCGCTTGGGGTGGGTGAGCTGCGTGGCGAACTTGCAGACGATGGTGTTGTACTTGCGGTCGACCACCGCCTTGAAGGAGTCGATATAGGCCTGCAGGTCCTTGTCGGGCTCGGCGAGGCCCTCGGTGATGGGCACGAGCTGCCAGCGATAGTCGACGATGGCGTTGGTGTCGTCATCGACGACGATATCGAAGCGGCCGATCTGGTCGGTGCCGACGCCGGCCTGGGCGATGAGGATGCCGTTGACCCGCGCCGGCTGCTCGAGGATGGTGTGCGAGTGGCCGCCGATGATCATGTCGACGCCCCATTCGGGCCTGAGCATCCCCGCCAGCTCGACGTCAGAGTCAAAGCCGATGTGGGTGAGCAGGATGGTGAGGTCGATGTCGTCATTTTTGTAGGCGTTGGTGATCTTGCCCACCTCGGCCGCGGCATCTTCGAGGGAGATAAAGCCGCCGACTGTGGCATCGCGCTGGAGGGCATCGATGACCTTGTCGGTAATGACGCCGATGAAGAGGATGTCGAGGCCGGCCTTGGGCAGGATCATGTAGGGCCGCATGAGGCGCTTGTTGTACTTGCGAATGTAGAGGTTGGCGTTGACGATGGGAAAGTTGGCCATCTTTTCGAGGAAGAGCAGGTGCGGCAGGCCATAGTCGAACTCGTGGTTGCCCAGGGTGACGACATCGGGCGCCAGGTAGTTCATGATCTCGATGGTGGAGACGCCCTTGTACTCGGCGTCGATGATGGAGCCCTGGACCATGTCGCCCGAGATACAGTAGATGACGTTTTCTTGCTCGCGGCGGACCTGGTTGATGTAGCCGGAAAGGAGCCCCAGCCCCCCCACCAGCCGGCCCTCGGCGCCCTGCATCTCGGCCAGGAAATCGCCATGCATGTCGTTGGAGTGCAGGATGGTGAACTTTTTGGTGCTCATGTGGGCCACCCTCTCATCTGTCTGTAGGATACGCGCACAATGCCTGTATTGTAGCGTTTTCCGCGTCTGGAGCCAAAACGGGGGGTGCATCTCAGAATCGCCGGCGACCCCCGTTGGTAGCGCCGGAGCGCGGATGTGGGGGAGACATGTGACACACCGATTTCCATGGCGGGAAGGGGATAGGCACAACCTCCGTCAGGGGTGTGCCCATGCCGCGGCTGGCGCCCCTCGCTACCCGTCCCCCGCGACGGGGGAACGGCAGGGGGGCCCTCGCCTGCAGCAGGCGGAATCGTCTGCCGGCTGCGGCGCGAGGTGGACTGAGTTTTCGCCAGAAAGCGGGTGCTGGCTAGCCGCCATGGAAATCGGTGTGACAGGTCTCCGGAGACCCGTCAGGTGCCCCCCCGGCAGGGCTTTCTGGCACTACAAACGTGTCGAGTAGCAGCGCTCATGCCCGCGTCTCTGCGGCTATTCGAGCGTGCGGCAATGCCAGCCGCTGATGACCACCAGCCGGTACGACTCCGACAGCATCCATGGCGCGCCGGCGGTCCAGCAAAGCTCGGTGCCGGCCCGGAACCAGCCGACGTGCACGAGGTCCTCGGCATCGCCGTGGTAGTAGGAGGCGCTCTCTACTTCCTGGTCGCCCTCGCCGGCATTGTAGTAGACGGCGATGCGGTAGAGCTGGGGCGCGCCGTTCTTCACCCGCACGCGGACGGAGACATCGCGGGTGAGCCCTTCGCTGGAGACGAGCAAGTCGGCCTCGACGCGCGGGGCCTGGTCGGCGCCACAGGCGGCCGCTTCCGTGGCCAGCGCGGCCTGCCAATCGGCCAGCAGGGCATCGCAGTCGAGCTCTGCCGCCTGCATGGCCGAGGGCAGCGACGGCTGGGGCGTATCGCGTATGGCTTCCAAGGTACGCATGACGCCTTGCCAGCCATAGAGGGCGATGAAGCGCTCGGCAAAGCTGCGGGCCGTGGCGTAGGCGAGACCGGTCCCGACGCGGTCAGCCAGCCCCTGCCAATCCTCCAGGTCGCCGAGTGAGGCCAGGCCACGAGAGTACACGTAGGCAGCCCAGGGCCATGGCCACTGCGGCTCAGCCACGCCCAAGGCAGGGCCATGGGCTTGATCGAGCCATGAGGCCACGCCCTCATTGAAGCCCAGCAATCTCGAGTTCTCAGCCCACGCGATGCGTCCAGCTGTGAGCTGGTACATGGCTTCATGCGCCAACTCGTGCACGAACGCGGCCTCTGCCATTCCAGGCTTGTCATGCATGCAGAGCTCGATGGCGCCGCCCTGTGAACGACTCTCGTGGCACCCACTCGTCAATTGCACGGCAATCGTCGGAGGAAGCGCACCACCAAAATGCCCATTGACGTCGGCGTAGAGGTCCTCAGCAAAGCAGAGGAAGCGGCGGACCAGCTCCTCCTGGCCTACGGGGTAGGTGATATCCAGGTAGGCCGTGTGCGCCTGGCCGTGTTGCAGCGTGGTCGATTGGACGAGCGCGGTGCTGCAGGTAGGCGTCGGCCAGGGGGTGGCCGTCTTACCCCGGTTAATGGTGGGCGTGGCCAGGGGCGAGGGGTTGGTGGCGCCACAGCAGCCGGCCGGGGCCAGGAGGGCGAGCAGGAGGGCGACGAGCAGGGCGAGCCGTGGTGGTAGCGACATGGCGAGGCCTCCGTACGCCGGCGTGGGGCGGGCAAATGCCAACTCTCCGACGAATACATCTTACGGCGTCACGGGGGCGGCGTCAAGCAGCGCTCAGGCCTGGTACACCAGCCGGCCCTCGACGATGCGGCTGGCGTTCTGGTTTTCGCGCAGGTATTCGAGCAGGACGTCCTGGATGGCGGTGGTGACGACGCGGGGGGCGCGCTCGCCGGCGAGCTCGGCGCTGGTGACGCCGAGGTTGGCTTCGCAGTTGATGACGTGGTAGCCGGCGAGGGCGACGGTGTAGGTTTCGCCATCCTGCACCGGCCGGCCGCGGACGGTGAGGGTGGCGACCTGCCGGGCGCGTTCGCTGTACACTGCGCGCACGGCGCCGTTGACCTGGTAACATTCGCCTTCGCCGCTGCGGTTCTCGGGGCGCATCCAGTGGTTGAACATGCGGCGCAACAGGGCGCCGCTGACGGTGAAGCGGGTGAGGGGCTCGCTGAAAGGGTAGCAGGCGAGGAAGCCGCCCAGGGTGACCAGCGGGCCGAGCTGGGGCACACGGATGGCGCCGGAGCCGAGGAGGGCCACGTCGGCGGCGGCCATCTCGGCGACGGCGTCGGCCAGCAGGTTGCCCAGGGCGGTCTCGATTTCGCGGCGGGGGTGGGTGAGGCGGCGCGCCAGCTTGCAGACGATGGCGCTATACTTGCGGTCGACCTCGCTCTTGAGGGAGTCGATGTACGCTTCCAACTCGCGGTCGGGCTCGGTGAGGCTCTGGTCGATGGGGATGAGCTGCCAGCGCCAGCCGGCGATGCTGTTGTTCGCGTCGTCGATCTCGAGGTCAAAGCGGCCGATTTGGTCGGTGCCGACGCCGGCCTGGGCGATGAGGATGTTGTTGACGCACGCCGGCTGCTGGAGCACGGTGTGGGAGTGGCCGCCGATGATGAGGTCGACGCCCCACTCGGGCCTGAGCAGCCGCGCCAGCTCGCAATCGGACTCGAAGCCGATGTGGGTGAGGAGCACGGTCAGGTCGATATCGGCGCGGCGGTAGGCGCCGGCGATGCGGCCCACCTCTTCGCCGGCCTCTTTCAGGGTGATAAAGCTGGCAATCTGGGCGTCTTTGCGCAGGGCTTCGATGACGGTTTCGGTGATGATGCCGATGCAGAGGACCTTGATGCCGCCCCTGGCCAGCACCAGGTGGGGCTGCATGAGGCGCTTGTTCTGCTTGCGGATGTAGAGGTTGGCGTTGACGATGGGAAAGTTGGCCATTTTTTCGAGGAAGAGCAGGTGGGGCAGGCCATAGTCGAACTCGTGATTGCCCAGGGTGACCACGTCGGGGGCGAGGTAGTTCATGACCTCGATGGTGGAGATGCCACGGTATTCGGAGTCGATGACCGAGCCCTGCAGCATGTCGCCGGAGACGGCATAGATGACGTTTTCTTCTTCGCGCCTGACTCTGTTGATGTAGCCCGAGAGCAATGCCAGCCCGCCGACTAACCGGCCGCCGGCGCCCTGCACCTCGGCCAGGAAATCGCCGTGCATGTCGTTGGAGTGCAAGATGGTCAGCTTTTTGGTGGCCACGGCCGGCTCCCTTCATCGCAGGCAGAACAGGCGTTAGTAGTTCGCCGCATTGATTCGGATGGACTCCGACGCCCACGAAGCCGCCTGCGGCGGCCAAGGGGGGCGAGGCTACGCCCATCAGAATCAATGCGCTCAAGCACCAGGTGATAGTACTTACGCGGTTGCCCGGAGCAGCGTGCTGCCACTGCGGGGTGCCCATCCCCCCGGGCCCCCTTCCCACTGCGGTGGGAAGGGGGAGACCCTAAGTGGGGGTTTGGGCGGGCGCGAAGCGCCCGCCCAAACCCCTTGCCCCGCCAGGGGCCCCATTCCTCCAGTTTCCCCGCCCCCGCGCCGAGGGCGGGGTTAGGGCCTGCGCCCAGAGGGCGCAGGCAGGGGGTGGGGGCCTACCGCGCACGAGACCGCCCACCGCGCAAGTATCATAGGTGATGGGTGTATTGTAGCGCCAAGGAGCGTGGGGCGCAAAGTGGCGACATGGGTCTGTAGTAGAGGCTCGTAGTACCGGAGGACAGCAGGCGGGGTGCGGTTTTGCGAGGCCACGCCCCGCCTGCTGTGCTCCGGTACTACCAACGCGGGGGTGCCACAAAGGGCACCCCCCATGGCCGCGACGTCAGCACCTTTCGACCGGGATCGCCGGCGTCGGCTCCTCCGAGCCCTTGAAGCCTTCGGCGATGAACCGCTCGGTGCCCGGCACGCCGACCAGGGCCGCCTCGGGCGTGGGGACGGTCTTGGGCAGATAGTTCTTGGTGACGCCCAGGCTGGCGTTGGTCTTGTGGATGGAGCGCATGGGATCGCGCTCGATGCCGGTGAGGGCGCGGATGCAATCCACGTTCTCGGGGATGGCGATCGACTCGTTATCGACCTGGAAGGTGATGTAGGCGTCGGTGCCGTCGGATGTGAGCACGTCTTCCCAGACGGCCACTTCCCACATGTCGTGGCGTGGCCGCTCCAGGTCACGCATCAGCTCGATCACCGCGTTCAGCGCCACCAGGCCGTCGCCGGCGCGCACAAAGGCGATGCGCGGCTCTTCGATGAATGCCTGGCGCAGTTCCTCGTTGGAGACGGGGTGCGTGGTCTCGACGATGGCAAAGTGGATGTGGCTCAGGTTGTAGGGTCCGGCGCCGGCCAGTGTGGTGATGTTGAGGCCCTCGACAACCGTCTGCGCATCGGGGCCCTGGTGGCTGGGCACTTTGGTCTCGGGGATGACGGTGTTGATCATCCCGTTCTTGTGGCTCTCCCAGGGGTCGGTGCCGCGGCGCAGGAGCACGGCGCGGGCGCGCTTGATCCAGCCGTGTTTGTGCAGCGCGTGCATCACGCGGCAGAGGGCGGTGGTGTTGCACGAGACGACACGGGCCGAGTCGCGGTCCAGCGCCTTGTGATAGTTGACCTGGGCGCAGAACGATAGCCCCGTCAGTTCGTGCTTCTCGCCACCCTGAAAGACCGACTTGACTCCGGCCTTGTCGTACATCGGCTTGTTCTTGGCGCCGATGCCCTTGGGCGTGCAGTCGACGACGACGTCGACCTGGCCCAGCAGGTCCTGCAGTGTGCCCGCGATGGGCAGGTTGGCGGCCTTCATCTCGGCCACCTTGTCGGGCATGGAGGCGTAGATCGGGTAGCCGCGCTCGGCGGCCACGCGCACGCGATAGTCGGTGACGACATCGGAAATGCCGGCCAGTTCCATGTCGTCTTGCCGGGCCACGGCGTCGGCGACGCGCTTGCCGATGACGCCGTAGCCGTTGACGGCCACCCGCACTTTGCGGTCACGCATGGCAACGCTCCTCCTTGGCTTTCAAGTGGGGGCGACTCTGCAACATGCGTATGCAGGGCAGGCGCCCTCACGTAGGCGAGCAAGGCGCGTGCCACCTCCGAACTACCGTCATGGGAAGGGGATTGTCGGGCAGAGGGGCCGCCTCGGCCCGACAATCCCCTTCCCATGACGGTTCCGCACCCTCTACAGCCCTTCGCCGAGGAGCGTGCCTACAGCCTCCCAGCGGAGCTGGATGCGCCCCTGTGTGCCCATGTTGCGGTATTCGAGCTTGAGCTGGTGTGGCCCCTGCGCCAGGCTGACCTCGGCCTGGTACTCGCTGGGCGGCGGGCTGTTCCACTGGTCGATGAGCAGCCGGCCATCGACCCACAGGCGGGCGTTGCCTTTGAGCAGCAGCATGAAGCGATAGCAGCAGGTGCTGGGGTACCAGAAGACGCCGCTCCAGCGCGCCGAGTAGCCCATGGCGGGCAGCTCGGGCGCGGGCGCGCCCTGGCGCCAGTTGAAATCGACGACACGGTACTCGCGCACGAGCACCGGCGGCCCCGAGAGCCAGGGGTTGGGGAAGTAGTCGCCCTGCCACCTGTCGAGCGGGATGGCGCCTGCGAGGGCGGTGGGGCAGATGGCAGGCGCGGGCGTGCATGCCGGGGCGGCCGGGGGCGCGGCTACGACACATACCGTCGCCGGCATCACGAAGGGGATGACTGCGGGCGTGGGCAGGAGGCAGGTCGCCGCGGCCGGCGTGGGCGCGGCGACCGTCACCGGCACGAGCAGGGTCGTCTTGGTTTCGAGGATCATGATCTCTTCGGCGGTGAGGATGCCGCCGCTGTCGAACCAGCCCCACGCTGCGATGGTGACGCCGACCTTGAGGTCGGCCAGTGTGCCCGAGCGGCCGTCGGCGAACTGGACGCGCGCATGGCGTACGTTCACGCCGCGGTGGGCGCCGCCAGTGAAGGGGTTGACGACGGCTAGGCCCAGGTCGGGGGCTAGCTGCACGATGGTGCCCTGGATCTGTTGCCGCGCCAGGATGGGCGTGCTTGCCAGGTTGGGTGTGGGCGTTGGCGTGGCCAGCAGCCGCTGCACCGACAGGTGCGCCGATGCCTGCACGGTGCCGGTCGGCGGGCGCACCACCACCCAGGCCTCGCGCAATGCCGACCAGGGCACGTCGCTGGGGTAGACAAAGCTCGCCGCTAGCCGGCCGGAGACGTCGATGGCCACCGCTCCCACAGGCAGGAGGCCGGCGCTTGCCAGGTCGCGCGTCGGGCTCAGCGCGATGACGACGACGGTATTCGCCAGGCCAGGCCAGCCGCGGCCCGAGACGACGACAATGTCGCCCGGCTTGACGACCTGCGGCTGCACTTCGATGGTCGGGTTGATCTCGGGCTGCAGGATGGCGCTGGCCATGACCACCGTCGCGGCAGCCACCAGCGCCAGAATGAGGGCAATGACGATAATGGCCAGCGCCCAACGGCCAAAGCCAGGGTTGAGCACCGGTGTCCTCCTCATACGTCCAGCGAGGCGCAGATTCGCCTTGCCGGGCACATCAGGAGCCCGGGCCACTCACCTCCAGCGTCGCCTGCACTCTGCTCGGATACCCCCTCATACCACAACCATGTTTGGCGCCCAGGCATCCGGCAACAGCCGGCTCGCCCGCTTCGCGCCCACCCGGCCTTGACCCGGAAGCGGTTTGGGTGGGTTGGTTGGCCCTGGCGCGCCCGCGGGCGCGCCAGGGCCAACCAACCCACCCAAACCGCCCTCAAGGGTTCGATTCCGGTTACGTGCGAAGCGCAGGGCCCGAATGCCATGACTCTCCGGTCATGTGCGGTTGCAGTACTGATGAATCGCGCAACACGTGGCCGACGCCCGTGGAACGTGGCCCGGCCTCCACTGCAAATCAGATCGCCTGAATGTAAATCGGGTTCCCCAGAGCTTGCATCATTAGCGCCGCCGGCTCATCGGCATCCTCGGGGTCGACGGGCAGCGTCACTTCGGGCCGCACATAGCCTGACACGCGGGGCAGGAGCGTATGTTCGAGAGCGAAATCGTCGCTGGGGATGGGTGCCTCCGCGAGCACACCGCGCGGCCCCACCAGCCGCAGCACCATGCCGCCCGCCCCCTGCACCCGCGCCGTCAACTGCAGCGGCCGGCCGCCGGCCGTCGCCAGGCCATCGCCCATCATCGCCTGCCGGCCCTCGGCCTGCGCCACGAGCTCGAGCTGTGGGCCCGCCGGCCCGGCTGAGATGAAGACGTGCCCCGCCTTGATGGCCCCCAGGATCGCCGCCGGCTCCAGTGCCTCAGCATAGACCCAGGTGGTCGGCTGGCCCAGTTGCTGAGCGTATGAGTCGCCCGGCGCCGGCTGGTGCTGGTCGCTGCCACCCACGGCAACCACCCTGGCGCCACTGCGCAGCAGCTCGTCCCACTTGGCGAGCGATTGATAGTTCGAGAGGAACCACGGCGCCTGCCACACTTCCAGGCAGTCGATGCCGGCCAGGGTGCCGAACTCCCAGGGCGGGCCGTTGGTCTTGGGATGGTTGGCGGAGAAGAGCGCGCCGGCGGCATGGGCCATGGCGATGACCCGCGCCAGGTCGGCATCGCTGTGGAAGCGAAAGTCGAGCCAGCGCCCGGCGCCCCAGACGTTGGCGTGCCCATGGTAGGTGGTGATCTCTTGGCCCGCGATGGGCAGGAAGTCGCTCGTGCGGAACTCGCCGAGCAGGCGGTGGTGGCTCGTGGTGTTGTGCTCGGTCACCGCCAGAAAGTCGAGCCCCTGCGCCCGCGCCGCCCCGCAGAGGTCGGCCAGCGAGCCGGTGGCCTCGCTGTGGTGGCTGTGACAGTGCAGGTCGCCCTTGTACCAGCGCGCCTCGCGCTTCAGGGGCGGCACCGGCCAGGTGAGCTGCACCGGCTCGGCCGCCGGCCCGCGGCTTAGGCGCACGGTGACGGTATAGTTGCAGCCCGAGGGGTGCACATGGTAGAGCCCCAGCGAAACGTTCCACACGCCCGGGTAGAGCGGCCCCGGGAGGTAGCCCGGCGTCGCCGCGTCGGGCGCCACAAAGATGCGCGCTCTGGCCGAGCCGCTCCAGCCGCGGAAGCCCTCGGTGGTGCCGAACTCGGCGCCGCGCGCATCAAAGAGCCCCAAGTCCACCACATTGCCCGGACCGGCGCCCAGCGCAGCCGATATGGCATGGTCGTAGTGCAGCTCCACTTCGATGCGCGACGCATCGGCCGGCACCTCGAAGGGCAACAAAAAGCACTCGCCGGTGTGTGCGGGCCCGATGTGTTGCCGGAATGTGACGACGTGTTCGCTGGTCACCGGTGCCTCCCCTCCCTGGACGATGCGCCATCTGTGGCTTACGCCGCCTCATGCTGCAACGATACGTGCCGGTCGTGGCTTGCCATCCGGGCTTCGCTTCGCACACGACCGGAACGGAACCCCTTAGGGGGGGAATCGGCGGGGTGGCTGAGCCATGGCCGCCCGTGGGCGGCCATGGCTCAGCCAACCCGCCGATTCCCCCTTCCGGACCCCCGCGCCGGGTCGAAGCACAGCGGATCGGCCGGCAGCTACCCGGATCGGGAGAACATGCAGCTAACAACGAGGCGCATGATACTATGTTTCACACACTTTAGCAAGTGCAAGATGCAGTCAAGTCTGCAGCGGCCATTCCTTAAATCCTTGCGCTTGTGGCCCGAACCTTGCTGGTATAGAAAAAGACCAACTCGTCGGCGAGCAGTTCGTCTGCTGCCACGACACTCACGATGGAGGATAACGTCGCTATGGCTCAAAGAGTGACCGCGCGGAGCACGACGGACCTGGTGCTGCGCGTCTTGCGTGAGGCGCGCAGGCCGCTGACCGTGGAGGAGATCCTGGCCGGGGTGCAGGAACTGGCCCCGGTGCACAGCGCCAACCCCAAGAACACCATGCGCAAGGCCATCAGCCAGATGTTCCTCGTCCAGCCTACAACCGACAACCGCTACGGCTACCTGCCCTACCTGCTCGAGGGCAATCGCTTCCGCCACCCCATCGAGCGCGGCGCGCTGCAGCGCGACCTGTTCCTGCTGGGGCCGGAAATCGTCACGGCGCTGTGGCCGGCAACCTTTGAGATCGCCAAGCGGCGCGACGATGGCCCGGCCTTCCTGCGGCTCCATGGCCGCGACGGCGCGAGGGCCATCCAGGTCTATCGCGAGGTGGAAGGCTGGGGCATGCGGGCAGACGCCGAATTCTGGCGCTGGCTCGAGGGCCTCGACCCGCACACCGGCGATGAGCTTATCTTCGATATCCTCGATGCCGAGGAGCGCCGCTATGGCGTGCGCCTGGCCCCCAAGAGCGATCGCGACGAGCACGCCATCGCCGAGCGCAACCTGCTGCTTGCCGACCAGGCAGAGGTGCTCCTCAAGGCCGCCCACGATGCGGTCATCCTCAGCAATCTGGCCGTGCGCCTGGTCGGGCTTGGCTCCTATCGCCACCCAGTGCCGCCCGACCCGCTGGCGATGATCCTGGCCAACGACCCCCGCTTTGCGGATGCTGGGCTCGACATGGTGGCCCTCGCCGATCGCTGGCCCGGCTATCCAACAGAGACGGTCGACGCGCGCCGGCTGGCGACGGAGGTGGACTCCACAGTGCCCGGCGGCGTAACCCCAGAACTGGTCGAGGTCCCCGCAGGCCACGACGAAGAAGACTTTTGATGCCGCACCGAGGGAACGGCGCAGAGTATCCCGAGCTCGTGCACCACGTCGTGCGCGATGCGCGCCGGCCCCTGACCATCGCCGAGATCGTGGCCGGCATGCAGCGCCTGGAGCCCATCCATGCTGCCAACCCCAGGGCATTGGTGCAGCGCATCGTGGAGCAATCGAACCTGATCGTGCCGCTGGGTGGCGCGCATTATGGCTACCTGCCCCATCTGCTCGAGGGCAACCGCTTCCGCCAGCCACTGCCCGAGGAGACGCAGGTCCAGGGGTTCATCGAGCTGAGCCCCGAGCTCATGACGGCGCTGTGGCCCGGCTGGGTGGAAGCACAGCGCAAGCAGGAGACGCGCCCGGCGACCCTGCTCTTGCCCGGCGGGGTCCAGGCCAGGCTGCAGCGCCACTTCCGCCTCATGGGCCGTTGGGGCCTGACCGCCGGGCCGGACTTGTGGCGTTGGCTCGACGAGGTGGGCGCCCAGCCGGGCGACGACCTGCTCATCGGCGTGGCCGATGTGGAGGCTCGCAACTATGTGGGCGACCTGCAATGCCGGCTGCGGCGCGACGAGCAGGCCATCGCGCAGCGCAACCATCAGGTGGCCGACCACGCCGAGCAGGCGATACGCGCGGCCGGGGGCGAGATCCTGGTCGATCGCCTGGCGCCGCTCTTGATTGCGGCCGGGGTCTACGCCGAACCGATTGCGCCGGACCCGCTGCTCGCCATCCTGGCCGAGGACGGGCGCTTTGTCGATGCCGGGCTGGGCACGGTGGCCCTGCTGGAGGGCTGGACCGCAGAGGATGAACGGCTGGCCGAGATGCGCCAACAGGCCTTGCGCGACCTGGCCGGCGATGTGCGGCCGCGCTTCGGCCGCGCCGGCGCCGCGGAGGCCCCCCGCGGTGAAGCGGGCTCGAGTTTTGCGCAGTTGATCGTCGACGGACGCTACGAAGAGGCTGTAGCCTGGCTGGAGCGCGAGAATCGCATCCATACCGACGAGACAGGCCAGGTGACGGTGGACCTGCACGGCCTGCTCGACGACACGTGATAGCGCCCCAAGGCATGGTTCGTGCTGCTCCGCCGATAGGGTGGCGTCATGCCCACCCCAATTGCTAGATAGAGGAGAGGAGTGTCGCCATGTCGGCTGTGCAGAACAAGGAGACTGTCCATCGCTACATCGACGAGACCTTCAACAAGGGCAATCTGGCGGTGATCGACGAAGTGCTGGCACCCAGCTTTGTGGACCACAACCCGACGCCTGGGCAGGCCACCGGCCCGATGGGCGCCATCGAGTTCGCTCGCAACTTCCGTAGTGCTTTCCCCGACCTGCACGTCAACATCGAAGAGATGGTCGCCGAGGGCGACAAGGTCGCCATGCGCTCTACCATCCGAGGCACCCAGAAGGGCGAGTTCATGGGCATCTCGCCGACGGGGATGCAGGTGTCGTGGCAGGCTATGGCTATCTTCCGCGTCGCCAGCGGCAAGATCTTGGAGCGCTGGAGCAGCCAAGACCACCTGGGCCTGCTACAGCAGCTTGGCGCCATCCCCGAGCGCCTGATGGTGTCGACCGTGCGCTGAGCGATCGCTGCGCTGGGGCACTTTGGCTGCCCCAGCGCATATCTCTCGCGAGGAGGAGGGGCATGCAACTGCCGGATACGGTTTCCATCGTCAAGAGCTTTGTCGACGCTGTGAACCGCCACGAGACGGACGAGGTCCTACGCATGCTCGACGAGAGCGCCATCCTCAGCTTCGAGCCCCCGCTGCCGCGCTCGCCCAAGCAGGTCTACAATGGGCGCGGCGAGATCGAGAAATGGCTGGGCGAGCTGATGGCCGAACACCTGAACATCACCGCCCGCGACTGGCAGGCGTCGGGCAACGAGGTCAATTGGAACGCGCGCCTCGTGTCGGACCGCTTTGAGGAGATGGGCATCGACCCGCTGCAGGCACAGGTGCGCACCGTGCTCGACGGCAGCTTGATCCGCTCCATCGCCTTCAAGCTCACGCCCGAGTCGGTCAAGAAGGTCCAGTCGGTCACCGCTGCCCAGCCAAGCTGACCACTGAAGGAATCACATCGTAGGGGCGAGGTGACCTCGCCCCACGCGCCCTCTGCGCCTCTGCGGTGAGGGGCGAGGTGACCTCGCCCCACGCGCCCTCTGCGTCTCTGCAGTGAGGGGCGAGGTGACCTCGCCCCTACGATGTGCCGGCAAGGCGCAAGGTCCACAGGCCGCAGCGGTTCGCCGCCAAGTACACCTCGGCGCCTGCCACGGCCACGGCCTCGATGCGATCGTCGCGTAGGGCGAGCGAGGCCACTTCCTGCGGGTGCGCCGGGTCTGTCACGTCGTAGGCGCGCAGCGTCTGATCGCTGGCCACGCAGAGGAGTGTGCCGCTCACGGCCAGCTTGAGCGGCGACGGCAGCGGGATGCGGGCCAACTCCACCGGCTGCGCCGCGTCGGCCAGCCCCACGATGCGCACGCCCGTCGCCGTCGCCAGATAGGCCACGTCGCCGGCCATGGCGATGCCGGTGGCGTGGTCGCCGTCGTCAAAGGCGGCGACCTCGCTGGGGTGCGCCGGGTCGGCCACGTCGACGATGCGCAGGCCCTCGGCAGCGTCGGCCACGCAGGCATAGTGCCCCGCCAGCGCGACCCGCTGGGCAAAGCCCGGCCACTCGCACGCGCCAACCTCCACCGGCTGCGCCGGGTCGGCGATGTCGACAACGCGCAGGCCCCGCGCCCCATCGGCCAGGTAGGCGTAATGCCCGGCGACGGCCACCCCCATGGCGTTCCCCGGCGAGTCGTAGAACCCAACCGAGGCGACCTTGGCCGGGTCGGTGACGTCGAACAGGCGCAGGCCCGGCTGCTCAGCCTGGGCCAGCGAGCCATCGGCCACCAGCGCATAGCTGCGGCCCGTCGCAGGGTCCGCCGGGGTCACCGCCACGTCGTAGAAAAAGCCCGATGCGGCGCTCACGCCGGCGAGCCGCGGCCGCGCCACATCGGCCACGTCGAGGATGCGCAGGCCGGCCGCATCGGCCGCCGCATAGAGCCGCGACCCCAGCGCCACCAGTTGCCTGGCCTGCGCGTTGGATGACCAACCCATCGGCGAGACGGCGTCAAAACGCCCGGTTTCTGTGGGGCCCCGCGCGCCGGCGAGGTCGACGATGTGCAGCATGCTGAGGTAGCTGCCGCTGCCGACCTCGTGCCCCGCCGGCCGGCGCTCTACGGTGTAGGCCAGATCGCCTGCCGCCGCCGCGAGCCAGCCGGCGCTGGGCAGCCGGAGCCGCGCCACCTGCCGCGGCCGGGCGGCGTCGCTCACATCAAACAGCAGCACGCCGTCGTCGACGGCCAGGGTCAGCCGCGTCTCGGTCGCCGCCAGCGGGAACGCCTGGCCGCCGGTGGGGTAGGTGCCGACCTCAACGGGGTGCGCCGGGTCGGCCACGTCGAGCACGCGCAGCTCGCCGCCGCCCGCTGTGACGTAGGCATAATGGCCCTTGAGGCCCGCGGCCACCGTCGACCAGCCGCCATCGCCAGGCTCGCGGCCATACACGGCCACCTCGCGCGGCGCGCCCGGCTCGGCCACGCTGACAATGTGCAGCCCACGGAAGGGATAGCCGCTGTAGGCGCCCACGGTGACAAAGGCCAGGCCATCGCTCACGAGCAACCGCTCGGCCTGCCCTGGCGTGTCGTAGAACGCCACCTGCGGGGGATGGGTTGGATCGCGCAGATCGTAGATGTAGACGCCCGCATAGCTCGCCAGGTAGAGGCGGCCGCCGGCCAGCGCCAGCTCGTGCAGCGGGCTGGGCGCGGCAAACGAGGCGACGCGCTGCAGCCGGGCCGCGTCGCCTATGGCGACGACGTGCACCCGGCCCTCCACATCGGCCACGCAGGCATACGCGCCGGCCACCGCGAGCAGCGTGATGCGCGCGGTGCCTGGCATCATCTCGCCCAGCAGCCTCGGCTGCGCCGGGTCGGTTACGTCGAGCGCCACCAGCCGCGGCCCAATGCCTAGGTAGACGGTGTGGTCCTGCGTCGCCACGCAGCCGATCTCACCGCCGGTCTGCCCCAGCACCTCGAAGCGCATGGCGGCCCCGCTGGGGATGGCCGGCGTGGCGGTTGCCGGCGTCTCAGGCGTGGCCGACGCCGAAGGCAGCGCCGGTGAGGCCGCGTTCGCCGGTTCCGCCCCCGGCGTCGCCGTGCCTGGCCGGCTGCACGCCAGCAGTAGGCCAGTGACGACGAGCGCCAGCAGCGCCCCGCGCATCCCTGATCTCCACGCCATGCGGCTTTGTCCTTCCTCTGTACAGAGTTGCTGATAGATGATAGACGCAGCAGCCTGCTCCAGGTTGCGGCCACAGGGGAGAAACCGGCCCCTGCGCTCCGCGCTATCCCGGTGCAGCCCTTTGAGGGGGATTGGCGGGTTGGTCGCTGGCGCCGCCGGCTGCCCCGCGGGGCAGCCGGCGGCGCCAGCGACCAACCCGCCAATCCCCCACCCTGCTATTTGGGCATGGCCTTGAGGGCCTCATAGGCCGGGCGCGCGAAAAAGTCGGGATAGCCCGGCTCGCTGATGGCCCACCAGTACTGCTCCTGCTGCTCGCCCCAGAAGGGGTCGGCGATATAGATGGCCGACATGAGGCCGATCCAGGGCGCCCAGTGCTCTCTGGCGTAGCGGTAGGCGCGCACGAGATAGTCGGCCTTTTCCTGCTCGCTCACCCGGTGCCAGGCGTACTCGGGGTGGATGGGATCGCTCGTCCAGCCAAACTCGGTGATGAACACCTGCTTGCCGCTGTCGCCATGGCGCACCATGATGGCGCGCAGGTCTTCGACGCGGCGGAAGCAGAAGAAGCGCTGGCCGCCCAGGCTGGGGTTGGCGGCCACTTCGGCCGGGCTGGCCTCAGGCGGCGCCTTGTAGCCTGGCGCATGCGCGCCGAGTGCGTCAAAGTAGCCCGCGCTCGAGCCGCCCATGGCCTGGTACAGCCGCTCCAGGTAGACGTCGTCGGGCATGGCCTGGGCGTTGTTCGTGCCGGTGGGCGTCAGGCCAGCCGAGACGACGATGGCCCCGGGGTCGGCCTGCTTGATGCGCTGGTAGGCCACCTTCAGGAGTCGGGCGTACTCGGCCGGGTTGGGCGCACGGCCGCCCCACTCACGGGCCAGGTTGGGCTCGTTCCAGATCTCATAGGCGCGGAAGCGACCCTTGTAGCGGCTGGCCACGGCGTAGCAATAGTCGCCGAAATCTGCATAGTTGGCGGGTGGACCGTTCGAGGGGTAGCCGCCGCCGGCCCACTGCGGCTGAAAGTCAAGGCGCAGGATGACGTTGAGCCGCTGCTCGCCGGTCCACTTGGCGATATCGTCGAGTTGTGCCCAGTTGAAGGCGCCCTTGCTGGGCTCGACATCGCGCCATGAGGCGCCCTGCTTGACCCAGCCCAGCCCCGCCTGCTTTACCATCTGCAGGTCGCGCGTGGCCACCTCGGGCTTGAGCCACAGGAAGCATTGGATGCCATACTCGGGCGATGCCAGCCGCCGCATCTGCACCGCCGGGCCGGGCGGTGGCGTGGGCACGGCCTCCACAGGCGACCCGCCACTGCCGCCGATAAAGCGCACGGCGTCATAGCCCACCGGCCGCGTGGCGCCAAGCTCGCCGGTGTTGCTCGCCAGCAGCACATACTCGGCGCCCTGGCCGGCAAAGTAGTAGCTGCCCAGGCTCACCCACTCGTCATAGTAGACCGCCTGCGAGATGACCTTGTCGTCGCGCCGGCCGTTATGGTAGATGCGGTAGCGGGCCGCAGTGGTGCCAAAGTAGTAGCGGGGGATAAAGACCTGCACCTCATAGTTGCCCGCGCCAGGCAGCTTGGGGGTCCAGCGGCCCCAGTAGCGGGGCACGCTGGCATCATTCCACACCCAGAAGAGGTGGCCCCCCTGGCCGTAGCGCGCCGTCTGAAAGCCGGCCAGGGTGTAGCCACGCGTGAACTGGGGCTGCACGTCGTCGACCAGCACTGCACCCGCCGGCGCCGTGCCCAGGCTCCAGCGCACGCGCGCCACCGCCGTGCCGCCACGCTCATAGTACTCGACCACCACCGTGTGCGCCCCAGCGGCCAGGTCGATGCTGCCGGTCGTCGTCGTGGGCGACTGGTCGCGCCAACGGTCGATGACCAGGGCATCGTCGACCTTGACCCGAATGCCGTCGTCGGACGTGGCCGAGAAGGTGTAGCTGCCGCCCGTCGCCAGGCTTACCTGCTGCGTCCAGCGCACCGAGAAATCGTCGCGCGGGATCTCAGGCGCCGGCGAGCCGTAGCCCCAGTTGAAGTCGATCGCCGCATCGTCGCGCACCAGCGTAGGCTCGCCGGCCAGGTCGCGGTTGGCAAAGTACTCGCCGCGCACCGGCGGCGCCGCGCGCACGGCCCCAGGCGGGAGGATGGCGGCGAGAACGGCCAGCGCCAAGAGCAGCAGGCCCATCCGGCGGAGTAGAGTGTGAGGGGGCATCGGGTGACCTCCTGGATGTGTCGGGCCATTCCATAGGCCTTCAAGGGAGCCATGGCCATTGGCGAGAATTGTGTTGAAGGAGCATTTCTCTATAGACGCAACACATGGCAGATAGGTTCCACATTGCGGCGCTTGCTGCGTCGCAATCGGCGCGGCCGGCGAACCGCAGCGTCCACGCGCCCGCGGCGAGGCCCATCCAAGATCCTGCCTGCCCGGGCCATGGCCGGCTTTTCCGCTCCGCTGCCGCCCGGCTCCCACCCGGGTAGGGGTCTGGTGAGTTTGCCGGTGCGTCTGGCCGCCCCCGCGGGGGGCGGCCAGACGCACCGGCAAACTCACCAGACCCCCTCAAGGCCCATACCGGGGTAGCGCAAAGCGTACAGCCCGGTTGACAGAGCTCTTGGTCCTCATGCATACTGAAAGCAAAGCTCAAGAGCATCGCGCAAGTGAGACTCCCGAATGGCGCAACCTGCTGGGTCGAGCTTCACTGGTATGAGGCCCATGGTGTGGGTCGCAGGGACATCAAGATCAAGCGATACCTGAAATAGGAGACGCCCATGAGAAAGCGCTTTGCCGTCTGCATCGACAACAAGGGGTATGAAGCGTCGCTGATCCCAAGAAAGATCTACGAGGTCATCCCCGACGAACGTGCGGCCCAGGACAGCTTTGTCCGCGTCATCGATGAGAGCGGCGAAGACTATCTCTTCCATGCAAGTCACTTCGCCTTCATCGAGCTGCCGGAAGACGTGGAGCGAGCGGTGATCGCTGCATAGCCAGGCCCAGCAGCGCCACAGTCAGCAGCACATACAGCGCGGTGCTTGCGGGCTCTTGCCCATGGTGCGACACGCCCGCCAGGTCGAGCCACGCAGGCACGTCCTTGCCGATGCCGGCGTAGAGCGACCACCAGATCAGCATGTAGAGCACCTGGAACAGTCGCGGCCCGCCCGTCCACACGCCACAGGCCACGGCCAGCGCCACGACAAAGCCCAGGCCCGCCAGCGCTGCCGCCAGCGCCAATGGCCGCCCTCTCACGGCCATGGCGGTGAGCGGCCCCAGCACGCCCGGCCCCAGCGTCAGCGTGAGGTCGCGCAGCGCCCAGCGGTCGCGCCCGTAGCAGTGGCCGACACCGACGATCTCGAGCTTCATGCTTCACCTCCGCCGGCGCGAGGACCGGCCGCCTTCATCAGCGTGAGATAGCCATCCTCACGCCCCTTCCTGCAGAAGTATACACAACGGCGCGGAAGAGGCCAGGGTGAAGGCAATTGTGGGGCCTGCCACCCGCTGTCGACGATGTGCCTCACCAGCCCTCAAGGCGCGGCACCGGCGGGCACGTAGGCGCTCGCCCTGATCCTGCGCGGCCAGTTGGCGATCTCCACCTCTCCGGTAAAGACATAGTACGGCCGCAGCGCCTCCTGGACCTCTGCCGAGCCATAGCAGCACTCGCGGTAGCCCAGGCCGACGTGCGTGACGGTAAAGGCCTCATACGCCGGCCCCGTCGCCGCGCCCTCCAGGTCAAAGTGGGTCGGGCCGTACGTCTGTAGCTCCTGCCAGGCCTGCTGCAGCGGCTTGAGCGGCACCGGCGCGCCCTTCTCGACCTCGTGGCGCAGGTAGCCCAGCGAGTCCACCTCGCCCAGCGAATTCAGGCGCACGAGCAGGCCGCCAGTCATGGTCCAGTCGCTGCCGACCGGCCGGCCGTCGAGGC
>Ga0116161_1000301_pt1 | contig 56712 bp, 46 predicted proteins | sample AD_JPNAS3_MetaG_FD_89877 | JGI IMG/M metagenome (GOLD analysis project Ga0116161, IMG submission 89877) | Active sludge microbial communities of municipal wastewater-treating anaerobic digesters from Japan - AD_JPNAS3_MetaG | ecosystem: Engineered > Bioreactor > Anaerobic > Digestate | place... | reverse complement strand
CCGCGGTCGCAAGCCGTGGGGACGCAAGGCGGCAAAAAGAGCTTACAAGCTCGCTTTTTTGCCGCCGCGTCCCCAGCGGCTTCCGCCCTTGCGGGCTTTCCACCTGCGCCCTCACGCAGCCAAGTTGCTCGTATAGAGCCATTTAGATTGAAAATGGTGAGCGGAAAGTGGAAAAATAAAAGTGGCATGCATGCCCTCTCTCTCCTAACATTTGCCAGGACTTAAAAGTCGTAGCTGAAGTTATCGTATTGATATTCTGGGATTTAGCCCAAACTTATTTTATAATATCACCTCTTGGAGATTATTTTTGAATTTTTAATTCTAACTTTCCACTTATCCTGCGTGAGGCGGTAGGCGGAAAGCCCGTAAAGCCGGGAGGCGATGAAGCCGCTGCCACAAAAAAGCGACTTTAGAAGCTCTTTTTGTGGCTTTGCGGCTTCACGCCTCCCGGCTGCGGACTTGTAGCCGGACGCCGACCCCGAGCGTAGCGAGGGGGCACGCCCGAATTAAAATTAAAAATTAAAGATTAAAGATTCTGAATTAATAGGTTTTCGTAATTTTGCTGACTTATACATTTTGTATGGCAAATAGATTAAAATAAAATCATATTTTTGCATGAATTGTTACTGAATAATTAAACCATTGATGATTACTAAAAATAAAATTGCGGAAATTAAAAAACTTCATCAGAAAAAATTTAGAGATGAGACGGGCTGTTTTATTGTAGAAGGGACGAAATCGGTTCTGGAAGTTCTTGAATCAGAATTAGTTATAAAAGATTTTCTGGCTACTGAAAATTGGAAAAATCGTTTTTTAACACCCAAAAAACAGCTTCAAAAGGTGGAAATTGTTTCCGAAAAGGAGCTGGAAAGAATCAGCACCCTGCAAACGCCTCAAGAAGTTCTGATAATTGTTGAAAAACCTCGCTTTACCATTTCAGAATTAGATAACAATCTGCCAATCTTAGCCTTAGACGATATTCGTGACCCCGGAAATTTAGGTACGATTATCCGTACGGCAGATTGGTTTGGCTTTTCACAAATTGTTTGTTCCCTACACACGGTAGAATATACAAATCCTAAGGCAATTCAAGCTTCTATGGGTTCATTTATTCGGGCAAAAATTATTTATGCCGACCTGACTGAAATTTGTACACAAATGAAAGGGAAAAGAAAAATTTTCGGTTCTTTTCTATCCGGAACGTCCTCAAATAAAGCAAAATTCTCCTCCAACGATATGATAATTATTGGGAATGAATCGACCGGCATTTCGCCGTCTCTATCCCCATTGATTGATGAATCCTTATATATTGCTGCCGCCAAAAGTTCAAAAGCGGAATCTTTAAACGCCGCAATTGCAACAGCGATACTATTATATCAATTTCAACTTTCTCAAAATTAAGTTAATAGAAAATAGTAAATCTTAAAAATCGTGAAATTTCATTTTAAAATTGACTATAATAAAAAATTCTATTACCTTTGTTAGAACGATTTTTCATTAATCCAATGGCTTTAAACAGTTCAAAATTAGTAAAAAAAGATAGCCTTCTAAAACCTTTTGCAAGAATATTAAAAAGAAGGTACGAGAAGAGTATTCTTTGTGAGTTAGAATTTACCAATGGAGAGAAAAAGTTAAAAGATGTTGTAAATCAGCACCTTTACTATGGGTTACATCGTACCGAAACGGGTTGGATTTTTCGTGAAAAAGCTCCGAATGCAAAAAGCATCTACATCTACGGCGATTTTTCCTATTGGGAAATAAAACCGGAATTTGCACTTAATAAAATTGGAAACGGCGATTGGGAAATTGAGTTACCATTTTCATTTCTCAAGCACGGCGATTTATATAAATTGTGGATGGTATGGCACACCGGGGCTGACGAGCGTTTGCCGTCACATGTCAGACGTGTCGTGCAAGACGATAAAACCAAGATATTTTCAGCGCAAGTCTGGGACCCACCGACCGCTTACACTTGGAAATACGAAGCACCGTCTCGCCCCACACACCCGCTCATTTACGAAGCACATATCGGAATGTCGTCCGAAGAGGAAAAAATATCTACTTATTGGGAATTTAAAGAGTATATCTTACCTCGTATTAAAAAATTGGGATATAATGCCGTACAGCTGATGGCAATTCAAGAACATCCTTACTACGGCTCGTTTGGGTACCAAGTTTCCAACTTTTTTGCCCCATCGTCGCGATTTGGAACACCCGAAGAGTTGAAGGAATTGATTGATACGGCTCACAGCATGGGCATAATTGTCATTCTTGATATTGTTCATTCTCATGCCGTTTTAAATGTAAAAGAGGGATTGAGCCAATTTGACGGAACCGACCATCTCTATTTTCATCAAGGAGAAAAGGGCTACCACCCTATTTGGCAATCTCGTTGTTTTAACTATGGAAAAAGAGAAGTACTCGCTTTTTTGCTTTCAAATATTAAATATTGGATTGAAGAGTTCCATTTTGACGGCTTTCGTTTTGACGGAATCACAAGTATGATATACTGGGACCACGGAATAGGTGTGGATTTTCTCAATTATGAACAGTATTTTAACGAAAATGTAGACGAAGACGCTATTGTCTACCTTACTTTAGCCAATAAATTAATTAAACAATTGAACAAAGAGGCAATTACGATAGCCGAAGATGTGAGTGGAATGCCCGGTATGGCAGCTCCCACCAAAGATGAAGGAATTGGCTTCGATTATCGTATGTCAATGGGAATTGCCGATTTTTGGACTAAAATAATAAAAACCAAAAAAGACGAAGAGTGGCATGTAGGGGATATCTTTTTTAAAATGACCGATAAGAGAAACGAAGAATTGACTATCAATTACGCTGAAAGCCACGACCAAGCCATGGTTGGAGATAAAACAATCATTTTTCAATTGATTGATAAAGAGATGTATCACGCCATGTCCATTTTCACACCGAATTTACAAGTTGACCGTGGCATTGCACTACATAAACTTATTCGACTTGTTACTCTTTCACTCGCCTCAGGCGGCTATCTCAATTTTATGGGAAACGAGTTCGGACACCCCGAATGGATTGATTTTCCTCGCGAGGGGAATAATTGGTCGTATCAATACGCTCGCAGACAGTGGCATTTAGCTGATGACAACACTTTGCGTTATCACCAACTTTATCTCTTTGACGAAGCGATGTTGCATATTATAAAGAGATATGATATTTTGAAAGGAAGACCGCAAATATGCTGGCAACATATCAGCGACCAAGTTTTAGCTTTTTATCGGCAAAATACGCTTTTTGTTTTCAATTTTAATCCGAAACAATCCTTTGTCGATTACTCTATTTCGATTCCGGAAGAAGGTGAATTTAAAATTGTTTTAAACAGCGATTTAGCCAAGTTTGGAGGCTTTAGCAACATGGATAACAAAATGACGTATGCCACGTTTGCCGACCATCAGTCGAATTATTTAAAACTTTATCTGCCAGCGCGTACGGCACTTGCTTTACGAAAAAAGAAGTAGAAAATTTACTGCAAAATCCAAAAATCATTTCCTTGAGGAATGGCTTTCAACGCCTCCTCCTCCGTGTCGTAAATTCCAACGCAAATTCTTATTTTAGAAACATATTCTTGGTATAACAATTTAGGTGTAAGCCCTTGTTTTTGTTTTAATATTGCATGCTCAACCGCGCGGCGTTCCGTATCAAAACTGCCGGCAATAACATAATATTTCCCCTTCTCAAACTTTATTTTTTCGAACTTATTATTCGCAAACGAAAAGTCCGATTTTTTTTCATCGACAAGAGCATTTTCTTGTAAAACTTGCGAAGTATCGGAGAGAGAAGATGGAGAATGTAACGAGTCTACGTCTAACGTATCGTTCAAAGAATCTGTAATTTGGACAGTCGACCTTGAATTTAAACTATCAATTTGAGAAACGTCAGCTAGTGTTTTCTTCCATTTCCACTCTTCTATCTTTAATTCAATCGTATCGTAAAAAATGAAAACTAAGAATAGGAATGAAAAAAGTATTGTTAATACAAAAAAGAACCACCCTACCCATTTTCTTGACTTTGTAGTCGTGGGCTGGTAACCGTCTGTGCTATTTTCATCATCAACAAACGATGACCCCTCGCTGTCTGTAATAGTAGTTTTTGCTTCAACGACATTTTCTGCTTTATCAACTTCTTTCTTTGCAACATTCGGAAGTTCAACGGAGGACATTCCTTCGAAATCTCGGTTTAACTCTTCAAGAGTATCGCTTTCAAAAACAAATCCCTCTTTTCCTTGTGTAAATTTACCAAAATTCTCAAAGTAGGCAAATCCCTGTTCGGCAATCTGTTTTTTAATATCATCTATCCAAGTTTTAATGGCAATATCGGCATCTACAATTCGCAATTTTTCTTGTTTAGATATGAATAAGATAAATGCAAAACCGTTACCCGTGTCCGACTCTTCCAAAACAAGGTAATAATGAGGAGGGTGCAATTGATTTCCCTCTACGACTGCTCCCTTATAAATCTTTTTAAAAAGCCCTAAATCATTAATATAAAGTTGCTCTTCGCTTTTTAAAAACTCTATTATATTCTTAATTATCATATAGTTACAAAACTATGTTATAATATTTTCTTATAATTCAGGCAAAAACACCTCTGCAATCATACAGCGTGCGCTACCTCCTCCGATAGTTTCAATCGTATTAATGGGCAGAGGTAATAGTTCGTTGTATTTTTTAATCGTTTTAATCTGTTCAGGAGTTAGTGAATCATACGCTGTTTGCGAAAGCACGAGCACGGGACCGTTGCTTCCTTGCACTGAAAGCATATTTCCGGCAAATTTATCCATCTGTTCATACGAAATTTCAATAATCTCATGTCCTGTCTTCTTAAACTTGTTATAAACTTGTTTAGATTCTGCACAATTCTTAATACTTTCCATACAAATAACAACAAATTTTTCTGCCACACACATCATCACATTGGTATGATAAATTTCATTTCCATTCCTATCTAACGACTCAAAATAGCATGCTTCGTAGCCGATATGCTCGCACAGTTCTAATAATAATTTTTTACTGGTACGCTCCGACAAACAGGCGTATGCAATTTTATTAATATGGTCAAACACAATACTACCCGTTCCTTCGAGTCTCTCATTTGTTTTAATTACTTCCGAAGAAAATATATCTATAAGTCGTGTGATTTTGAATTTTGTTTTTAATTCATCAACAATATCTAATCTTCTTTCGGTCATGCGGTTAGGAGTCAGCATCGGATAAAGAACAACGGTTCCGTCACGATGAAAAGAGACCCAATTATTAGGGAAAATAGCATCCGGTTTAATCGGTGTTGGGGTATCATCAAATACAAAAGTATTAATTCCTTTGCTTTTCAATAATTTCACGGCATTGTCAAACTCTTCAATCGCCATTTTCTTTATCTGTTCCGGACTATAACCTTCAAGCTGTTTTTGAAAATGATTTGTAACTAACGTTTGCGTATTAACCCCAAAATTTGCAGGACGCACTAATAAGATGTTTTTCGAAATTTGTGTCATAATTTTTATTTTATCAATTAAACTTACTTTCCCAAATAGACATTTTTTTTCATCCTTTTTAAAAAAAAACGGCACGTTTCTATTTCGGGCAAAGATACGACTTATTTTTTTAATCAAAAGTCTCTTTTAAAAATTTGATTTTAAAATAAAAAGAGTTAATTTTGCCATATTAATAAATAGCAGTCAAATGCAACGCTTGAACCTCAAAAATAATTATACGCTTCTGTTTTTTATTTTCATTGTAGCATTTGCTCTTCGCTTTTATAATTTCACTGCTATACCATTTACCCATGATGAATTAAGTGCTCTTTCTCGCACACAATTTGATAATTTTCAAGATTTAATTAACGACGGCATTAAGTTTGACGGGCACCCGTCCGGCGTGCAACTTTTTTTATTTTTTTGGGTAAAAATTGTAGGATTTAATGAGTGGCTCATTAAACTACCTTTTGCGTTGTTGGGAGTTGGGTCGGTCATTCTTTTCTATTTTATCGGTAAAAAATGGTACAATGAAACGGTAGGATTAATTGCGGCGGCTTTTTTAGCTACGCTGCAATATCCGGTTTTTTACAGTCAAATGGCACGCCCATACGCCAGCGGACTATTTTTCACACTTGCCGTTTTCTATTTTTGGAGTAACTTAATTCTCACACCAGAAAAGAAATTTAATCGCTCCCTAGTAGGCTTTATAATTTTTGCAACACTATCGGCTTATAATCATTACTTTAGTCTTTTATTCAGTTTAATAGTCGGTATTGTAGGACTATTTCTAATTCAGAAAAAATATTATTGGCGATATATTTTAAGTGGGGTTATTATCTTTTGCCTTTTTATTCCCCATATATCAATAACATTTGCACATTTAAAACTCAAAGGGATTGGAGATTGGTTAGCAAAACCCTCTTCCGCTTTCCTTTTAAACTACTTTTCGTACCTCTTTCATCACTCTAAGTGGGTGCTTGTAATAACTTCTCTCACAATTATTTTCGGAATAATTTTTCACTCAAAAGAAAAATTCCTCGCTCGAAATTTTTTAATTTTTCTCACCTTATTCCTCACTCCTATTATTGTCGGTTATCTCTACTCTCATTCCGTTGACTCTGTATTACAATATTCGGTCTTACTATTCAGCTTTCCCTATCTTCTCTTTTTACTATTCGGATTTATTAAAGAACAAAAATTCTTCGTAAATGCAATATTAATATTTGCCATATTAATAACTAATACCTTAACTCTTATTTACGAGCGAAAATATTATGAATACGGTTACCAATCTATCTATGAAAAAATTATTACTGATTATCCGGTAGAAAAAGAAGCTGTTACACTTTTCGTTGTTTACAACATTCCGAAAATTCAGAATTTTTATCAGAATAGATATCAAGTCAACCAAAAGAATATCATTAATTTAAGTAACCTTCCCTCTCCTTCCGCCGTTAACTCCATTATCTCCGAAAAATCAAAAAATTATCCTTTTCTATATTTGGGAGCCATTTCATCAATTCCGCCCAATATTATTCCAATTATTCAAACCTACTATCCTAAAATAGTGATTAAAAACAACTATTTTTTAGGAGAGACCGCCATTTTTTCCAAATCGGAGTCGGAAAGAGATAATTCATTTTTATTTTCTCAATTAATTAATAATAAAGAAGATAGCGATTGGGAAAATATAAAGAAGAGCCATTATATTCGCAATGATTCGTTGACTTTAAAGTCGTATCAAATTGGACCTGAAGATGAATGGAATTGTTACTATTCATTTATTTTAAAGGATATTAAAGCGGCTAAAAATGATTTTATAGATATAATTGTAGATTTCACCGCCGAGCCACTTCCTAAAGCTATTGAAATGGTATCTTCGGTTCAAAATAAAGATAAAGTTATTTTCTGGAGTAGCACTCCATTAGAACAAATTGTAAATCAAGAAGTTGATTCTTGTATTGGCTATCGCACATATCATTCTATAAAATTAACCGATATTTCCTCCATTAATAAAAACTCAAAAGTTGAAATTTATTTGTGGAATCGAGAAAAGGAAACTTGTAATATTCAAAACATTAAATTGTATTTAAGAAAAGGGAATCCGTATTTATATGGCATTTATGAGGATATCGAAACAGTAAATTAAAAAACTGCAAAAAAAATAATATTTTCAATTTTGTATTCTTTTTTTATCTACTTTTGCAGTTGATAAAGTGGTTATATTTTTCCATGGAAAATATAAGAGGGAATTAGGTGAAAAGCCTAAACAGTACCCGCTGCTGTGAGTTTCAAACGTTCTTTAGATACGTTAGCCACTGTTGAGACCATCAATGGGAAGGCATCTAAAGAGAAACAAGTCAGAAAACCTGCCATTTTATTGCTTATTAGTAAGGCTTCGGGAAATGAGCCCAATAAGATTTTGAGTTATCACTCGATTCACCGTCTCATTTTCAAGGTTTTACAGAAAACTATTTATTAATTTAAAAAAACAATGAAAATGAAAAAGTTTTTTTTGACCCGCACCACACGTATTGTGGCATTTTGTTTAACTTTCTCTCTATTTTTTATTTCCTGTAAAAAGGATCCCATTCCTCCCACTCCAACAGAAAATAGTGGACTCAAAGGGATTTACGTCCTTAATCAAGGTGTGTGGAACATGAACAATTGTAGCCTATCCTATTATGATTTCGAAAATGAAAAAATGGAAAAAGACATTTTTTTAAAGAAAAACGGTCGTGGATTGGGCGATACGGGAAATGATTTAAAAAAATATGGAAGTAAGTTATATATTATCATGTCGACAACGGAAAGTCTTGAAATTGTAAATGCAGACAATTGCAAATCTATTAAGCAGATTTTATTGACCGGGAAAGGACCGCAATTTATAGCTTTTCATCAAAATAAAGCATACGTTTCTTGTCAAGATGGTTCCGTTCTTTGCATTGACACCACTTCTTTAGAAATTGAAAGAACCACCATGGCGGGGAATACGCCGGCGGGAATCTGTGTTGCTAATGGAAAACTTTATGTGGCTAATTCAGGAGGTTTGAACTACCCCGATTACGACAACACCGTTTCCGTTATTGATTTAAACAGTTTCACTGAAATTAAGAAAATAGAAGTTGTTTTAAATCCATATTTACTACAAGCTGATATGCAAGGGAACGTTTATTTAGTATCGAACGGGAATTATAATGATATCCCAAGTTCTTTCCAACGTATTAATTCACAAACTGATGAAGTGGTAAAAACATTTGATTTTGCTATTTCAAATTTTACGATTCATGGGAATTATGCTTACCTCTATAGTTATGATTTTATAACAGAAACCTCATCCGGTATCAAAGTATTAGATTTAACTAATGACACTTTCGTTCAGGAAAACTTCATCAAAGATGGGACTAAAATTAATACGCCCTATTGTATAGCCGTCAATTCCAAAAATCTTGATGTGTATATTACCGATGTCTATGATTTCACTACTACGGGTGATGTATACTGTTTTTCAAAAGAGGGGAAAAAGAAATTCTCTTTAGAAGTTGGTATTAATCCGTCCTCTATCGTTTTTATTAAGTAAAATCAATTATTGAATAACGCCGCCGCCGACTAAATCGTCATTTTCATAAAAGACGGCACTTTGTCCCGGAGTTATTGCATCAATAGGAGTAAGAAATTGACATACGATGCCCTCTTCTTCTTGTTGCAAGCGAGCTAACACTCCTTCATTGCGGTAACGAATACGAACGGTAAACGGTTTGTCGGTCGGCAGCGTATCATATTTCATTAAATTAATATTTTTAATAAAACAAGAATCGCCGAACAGCTCCTCCTTTTTCCCTAAAATCACTTGATTTAATTTCGGATTTATGGCTACTACGTAGGCAGGATAGCCGAGGGCGACTCCCAAACCTTTACGTTGTCCAATCGTATAATTGGGATAACCGCTATGTTTTCCAACTACGTCTCCAGCCGCATTAAGAAAATCTCCGCTTGGAAATCGCAGAGAATAATTTTCAATATTATTCTCCAAAAAGTGTCGATAATCATTTTGAGGGATAAAACAAATCTCTTGACTCTCATCTTTTTTCGATAATGTATCAAACCCATTAGCAGCCGCAATTTCCCGAACTGCTTGCTTTGTCATTTCACCCAACGGGAAGAGAGTTGAGGCTAAATTTTGCTGCGTAAGCATCCACAAAAAATAGGTTTGGTCTTTGGTTATATCTTTTCCTTTTTGCAAAAAATAGCGCCCGTTTTCTTGCTGAATTTGAGCATAATGCCCGGTTGCTATATAGTTACAATCTCTTTTTCTCATCTCATCCATCAGTAAGCCCCATTTAACGTATGCATTACACAAAACACAAGGATTCGGCGTACGTCCGTGTATATATTCATCAATAAAATTAGCAATAATGGTAGATTTAAACTCCTCGCGAATATCCAAAGTATGATGCTCGAAACCAAGTTTTTCTGCAAGAGATTTTGCTTCCATAATAGATTCTACTCTATTGTAACTATTCTGTTTTGCATCGCAAGAGTCGGAAATAGAATCAAAATTATAAAATGTAACACCGACCAACTCATAACCCTCTTTTAGCAAAAGCAGTGCCGCAACACTACTATCAATACCCCCACTCATCGCCATTAAAACTTTTCCTTTTCGCTTACTCATAGAATAAAATCAACAGATTTACAAATAGAAACCCAGCATTAAAATAATTTTGTAAAAATACAACTAAAAAGCATAAAAACCGCTTACAAATTCTAATTTCACTTTCGTCTCGCTTGACTTATACCTTTTAGCATGGTGAGAAAGAAGAAAATAATTTCATTTTCTCAGTTTTCGCTCTCCACATTCAGCTTACTGTGGTAGTGTCCCAAAAAGCGTGCAAAACTCAAAGCTAAATATTTCTGTATGAGCAAGTTGGGCTACGTGAGGGCGCAGCCGGAAAGCCCGCAAGGGCGGAAGCCGTTGGGGACGCGGCGGCAAAAAAGCGAGCTTGTAAGCTCTTTTTGCCGCCTTGCGTCCCCACGGCTTGTGCCCGCGGACTTGCAGGCGAAGACCGACCCCGAGCGTAGCGAGGGGGCACGCCCTAATAAAAATTAAAAATTACTAAGTAATCTTAATTCAACTCCTCAACTTTTAGTTTTAAATTGGAAAAATAGAAGGGACGTTGCGATGGATTATAGAGATAAATGGATAAAATATCGCCGTCTTGGTAATTGTAATTTTTCTTTTTAAAGAGTTCTTTAAAGGTAAAAGTCGCCCATTTATCGTATTGCCCGTACCACGCCGTATTCAACTCCTCATTACTCCAATAATATTGTTCGCCGTTGCTACGTTTCATAACTGTAACTAATTGAATTGCTGCATTTTCATCTTTATTTGTCAGACGGGGGATAAATATTTTAAACTCGTATTGAGCTAATAGAGCGGTCTGTTTATTTTCCAATTCTAATGTTAAAATATTCAGAGGATAGAGATAATTTTTAAAGAAAATCGCATTTTTCTCGCCTTGAAAAGTTGCAAAAGGCTCATCAATTTTTGGCTGTAAATAGTCAATCATATTTTTACTACTATTTATATCAAGAATGGTTGTTGAAAAACTCTCTCCGGAAGCCACTCTATTTTCTATAATTGCGTCATTTTCAGCTACATGTAAATCTAAAATTTTATAAGCATCAAAAAGTGTAAATAACTCTTCTTTATCACTCTTTTTTAATGATAAAACATTTTCTTTATATTCAAATTGTTTGACTTCGTTTTTAGTAATAAAATAATTTTTATAGACCAAATGAGATAAATTTCTACCCAAATCCATCATTGGAATAAAAGTTGTAGCTCTAAAAGCGGAAGAGGTATCCAATCCTCGGTTAATCCATGCCACTTTTTCGGGTGAAGAGATTTTAAAATTGGTAGACAACAAAGCCAACATAGCGGGCGTAATATCGCGATGTGAAGCAAGAGCGGGAAACTGTTTTGACTGCTTCAACAAGGGCGACCAGATTATAAAAGGAACGTGATAGATGGCTAACTCCTCAGCCTGCATATTAAAATGGTGGTCCCCCGTTATGATAAAAATAGTATTATCAAAATCCGACCGTTTTTGGTAATCTTGTATAAGCTGTCGTATGCTATTATCTAAGTAGAGAAATGACGCGTAATTTTTAACATGCTTTGGAGGAATTTCTTTAAATTTTCCGTTTTTTTTGAGTTCGTTTTTGTAATATTGAGTCAATTTATCAGCATTGGGATACTCAAATGGGTCGTGCGTTGTAACGGTAAGATAGATATCAAGGCGTGGCTGCGAAGTGTCAGACTGAAGTTGGTTAATTGCTTCCTTAAACATTTGATGGTCGTAGACTCCCCATTGATTTCGTTCATTTATATTTAGGAGTCTATTTTCGTCAAGAAAATGTTTGATATGATTATTATTTAGGAAATAATACATATCATCGAAATAGAGCCACCCGCCGTAGAAAAACGATGTCTTATAGCCATTATCTATCAAGATTTTAATTAGCGAATTAAATTCGGGAAGGTTATTTTTATAACTCATAAATCCGTTTTTCCCGAAGGGCAATGCCCCGAAGATCGCCGGCATTACAGCAAAAGTACGTTGTGCTGTGGATAAACAATTTTGCCACGATAAGCCTGTTTTGGCTAAAGAATCCAGGAATGGCGTAGCAGACGGATATTTACTAAATTCGCCACTAAACTCACGTCCTAACCCCTCGACAATAATAAAAACCAAATTAGGTTTTTCAGGAGAAAAATTAAAAAAGGGAGTTAAATTATCTTCTGCATTATTGAAATATAAGAACGGGTAACGGCTGTCGACAAATTGATACTCAGGGAAATATGATTGAAAGACCGCTGTTTTTTCTTCCATTTGCTGTGGAGAAAATTTGGTAAATTTCACTCCTTCGCGAATACTTTGACACAGATAAACGACTTTATTGTTCGCCGTATAAAAATCACGATTATTTTCAAATTGTTTGGCAGTAATTTTACCAACGAAGAGAGAGGATATAAAGAAAATAGCACAAAACCAGCACCAATATTTTAAAAATCCGATTTGGCGATTGGAAATGAAAAGAAAAAATAAAAGAATTGCCAGCATGGAAAGATACGCCCACCAAGGTGCTTGCTGTGAAGAAGATATAGTAAATAGCAACTCTTTAACCGAATAGGAGAAGATAACACTATCTAACAAAATTCCGGCAATAGAGTAGTAAATAATTGCTGAAAGTGAAATAAGTAAAATAACGGTAAATAAAATTCTAAAAGTCCATGAAGCTAATTTTGAAGAGATAAGCGAAAGGAGAAAGAAAATAGGATAAAGAATTAAGCTACAGCGAGCAAAATAGACCATATCAAAAAATAGACCTTTGCAATTGTATAAAAGATTTAGTCCAAATGATTCACCCGTTGTATAGGTAAGAATTATAGCTTCAAATAGTCGAATTAATATCGCTGCAACAAGCAACCAGAAACTAAAAGTAAGGTACTGGTTTAGTGTATTTTTTAGATTTGTAAGGAAGTTAAAGTTTCTTTTTGTCATACTATTCGATAACTATTTCATACACACGACCTTTAATATCATTCTGATTGTACGGTATTAATCCTTGTTCAAAAACTATGGGGGGCCACCACTCGGAATAGTGATACTCTTGGGTGATAATACAGAGCATCTGATTGTTAGGGATTGAGGAATATTGACTATTAACATAACCGACTACTTTCATATTTTTAGGGTTACTTCCTATTCTCCAAATAATTTCGTTCGGTTTCCACTCAATTTCATAATAATAGAACTCTTCTTTAAAGATATCATTAGAAATTGCTGTTTTAATTGTCAAAGCTTTATACAAATCGTACCACCGTATTGCTTGAAAGACCTCATTTTTATATGGGATTCTATTAATCCCGGCTTTAAAATTTTTCGGGTCTTTACATGCTAAATCCCAATTTGTACAGGCAAATACGACCTCATTGTTTTTCATTTCATCTCTTTTTATCGGCTTTGGGTTTTCTTTTTCCCAATAGTATGAATCGGGCCAATAGGGTGCCGCTTTCACAATTTCAATATCAATTTCCGAGTAGTAGCGTGTAGGATGGTAATACGGATTTTCTGAATCGTCCCCTTTGTCAATATAACCTTGTTTTGACACTCTTCGGTTGTTCCAATCGTGGTGGTCCTGATAAATCAACCAAAAGGCATACGTTAAGCCATTCCAGACATTTTCTTGATTTAACATAACGGGGAATTTAATTTTTCCTCTAAATTTTCCGTAGGTAAATCCTACCCTACTTTGAACTCCCGTGGACTCTTTTTGAGGAACAGAAAGGTCTTTATTCCCCGGATTGATGATATTAATATATTGTTTATCAGGAGATAGATTAACTGTTTTACAAGGAGAATTAGAGATAACCGGATAGTCATATCTTAATTGTGTTGAATCAAAAAGAGTAGCATTATGAAAATATTCTTCTAAAGTGTAGTAATTGCTATCACTTACGACATCGCGAACGAGAGGAATATTTCGGAGTGTATATTGTTTGCTGATAGAGCTGAAAAATTGTTTAAAAAGCGCATATTTATATAGAGAGTCGCTATTCCCGCACCCTTCGCTACACTCAATATTATAATCATTGGAAGGTAAGGTTAACTCATCAACAAAAACACCTTGTTGTGGTGTTAAAACAGCTCTTGTTTTCAATACACGCGGACTTTTAACCACATAAATTCCACGTTTTTTCTGTTTAGAAAACCAAGAATAAGGATTTACAAATTCAGAGTCGGGAGAAGTTAAGCCAATATACTGTATATAATCGGGTATTGTTTTCAAAGCCTCTTCTTCACAAACGACCAACATGAAAGAATAAACACCCGTGCGAGGATTTCGTTTCCAACGGTTCGGGAAATGACCTTCGTTGGTTCTCTCTTTTAAAACCCAAGTAGCATCGAGATACATTAACTTCTCGATAGAGATTTGTCTTTCTTCTGATTTCTTCTCTATAAATTTATACCAAGACGGCGTGTTTTTAATCTCTTCAACAATCTTCTCAATATTCTCTTGATTAAAAACATTTTGAGAAATGTCGGCACCGTAATAAATTTTCTCATCACGCGGATTGCCAACTATACGGAAAGAATCTGTAATATCTCCCATTTCAACTATCGGCTTAAATCCTATATTAACCTCCTCCCAGCTACCATAAAAATTTTCAGAGGCTAAGGAATCCGATTCATCAAATTTATAACTTTCATTTTGATAATAAATTTTGTAAAAATATCTCTTCTCTGCGTCTCCCACAAAATGAAATGTAAAGTTAAACATTCCCGTTTTCACTTGCCGCTCCGTAGGAATAACAATCCCCTCAGTAACAGCATTTTGTAAATCCATGTCTAAATAGACAGTATCGCCTTCGGGAAAATTTGTCATCGGAGTAAAGGTAACTTTCTGACAAGATGAGCATACGATTAGGAGAGTATGGAAGAAAAAAAATAGCTTTGTTATTATCTTCATTATTAATATTTTATAAGATTATCATAATCAACTAATACGGCTTTGACTGCATTTTCTCTGCACAACTTTTGAGTATAAGCTACATTTTTTGGAGTAAAATCTGCGGGGGTATGCCAAAAAAAGATATTTTCCTCCGGGAAAGAATCTGTAAGTAGCGGATACATGCTAAATTCACAACTCAAACCGTCGGGGTTCAGTCGTTCAACTCTCTCTTTAGTTATTTCATACCAAGTTGCTTCGTCCATTTCCGGATTCCACGCTAAATTATCAACCCACAAAAGAATTTTAAAACTGTCCTTTTTAACTATTTCAAGCGCATCAATAACATATGATTCTACCCAAAATAGGTCTTTGATTTCATATTTCTCTTCGAGTTCGTGTAACTTTTCACAGGAAGAGGCGACATTATCAATTGATAAATTTTTTATATCTAACCAATAATAAGTATTTTTTCTCTTTCTTCGAGATAGTTTAGATAACCAGCTTGAAAAAGAGACTTTTTTTATCGTATCTTCTGCATAATGAGCAACATAAAAACAATTATCATATTCGGAAAAATGTAAATCCACTTCTACACCTTTAAATTTCCTCGCTTTATTCACCACCTCATCTAAATCGTTAACGTGGTGTGCCCAAACTTTGGGATATTTCTCGCGCAAATAATAGGATTTATTCATCAATAGAAAAGTCCCTAAAATTACAAGAATAAAAATTACGTATAGAAGATTTCTGCCTCTCATAATTTTTAAAACAATTAATTCGTCACAAAATTAAAATACAAAAATAGTAAATATAGTATCTGTTTTCTTTTAATCAAAGAAAAAACAATGAACAATTTTCTCAATTATTTTGTCTATTTTTGCATCTTCAAATTTTCAGAAAATGAAACGACATTCAAAACTTTCTATTTATTGTCTACTTGTTTTTCTTTTATCGTTATCGTTCTGTTCAAATAAGAATGAAAAAGAAGCTATTCACGACAAAAATTCAGAGCAAGAGGTGCCTTCTAAAGAACTTACCACTTCTTCAGGGGAAGAGTTAAGTATAATAAGTAAAGATACTATTGACACGATACAATTTCTTACTGAAGAAGATTTTATATCTAAAATAACCGATATTAGCAATCCGAAAGGGTTTCAATACAAAGGAGATTTACCTTGTATTGTTGATTTTTATGCTGATTGGTGTCGTCCTTGTCATGCATTAACACCAATATTGGAAGAGGTTGCAAAAAAATATCGCGGACAAATTATTGTTTATAAATTAAATGTAGACAAAGCGGTTCGGACATCACGGGCTTTTGCTATTCAAAGTATTCCTACGCTTATTTTCTTTAAACCCAATAGCATGCCTGCTAAAATAGTCGGTGCTCCGGAGCAAACAGAACTCGAAAAGGCTATTAATGAGTTGCTATTAGAAAATTAATCCATGTTTCGGACAACTTCTTTATTTATTTTTCTATTTGTGATTATTTTGACGGGAAGTGCCCAAAATCGTCCTGATTGCGAGCACGTTTCTAAAAAGCTCTCTCTTTTTGAAAAAAAAATAGAGAAAATAAATACAAAAGATCCTGAATATATTCCGCTACACTATTTTTTATTACTTGATATTGAAGCGGCTATTAAAAATTATTATGATTCCATTGTTCCATTTTTAAATCAATGCAAAGAGCCTTCTTATTATGAATTAATCACACAGTACGACAATTTATCTTTTCGCACTCAAATATTAAAAGATTCTCTCATCATTTTAAAAAGAAGAGTTGATACGCTTTTTTATGACAAGGCTCTCATTGAGTTACAAAAGGAGAATCCTGAGGAGGCACTCTACTTTGTAAATCGGGCATTACAATACAATCGCCGAAATCCTGACGCTAACATTTTAAAACTCAATTTAGAATTTGAAAAGCACCATTTTGAAGAGTGTATTCAAACAATAAGGTGGATATTTAATGAAGTTCCGTTACAAAGGAAGCATGAGATGCAGCTTTCCGATTTCAATCTGCAATTTTATGATACGCTATTTTTCATCGCCAACTCGTTGTTACGGCAGCAACGCGAAGCAGAAGCATTAGAGCTTTTTAAAACCTTAGAAACTTTTTGTAAAAATATGCCCACCGATTATTGCAATGACGATTATTATAAAGGAATTGTTCAATCAAAATTCGGGGTTTATGAATCCTACATTAAAATTGCCGATGTTGCCTTAGAGAGAGGTTATCCGGAAATCGCCCACAATTTTGCTCTATATGCTCAACAATATGTAGAAGAAAACAAAAATGAAATTGCTTGTACGGAAGAATTAGAAAGTTTATTTAAAAGAATCTCCGCTGCGGAAGATTCTACTCATATAGTTACTCCTGAAATGCTCCCTTCTGAAACAGACACCTCTGAAATGGTTGGTTCCGAGCTCTCTTGTGACTCACTGTACAAACAAGCCATTTACTATTTATTAAAGCAAAATTACGAACAGTCGCTCAGCCTATTCTCAACAATCAAATCTTTAAAATGCGATTGTACTAGTCATTTAGAAATTTTAATACCGATTATAGAAGAAGAAAGGGCTAAAATTAAATAACTATTTCCCCTTTAAAAACAAATTTCACAGGACCTAGCAATTGTATTTGTTTAAATTCTTCTCCATTTTTTTCAAATTTGACTTGAAAATCTCCTCCGTTTGTAAATAGTTTAACAGAATGAGCTCCGTCTGGAAGATTTTGAGTTTTTGCCCACACTAATGCTGTCGCAGTAACTCCCGTTCCGCAGGAATGAGTTTCTCCTTCAACACCACGTTCGTAAGTCCGAACGAATAATCCTTGTACATTAGATTCGTAAAAATCCACATTCGTTCCGTTGGGAAAGTAAGAATTATATCGCCATTTCTTCCCTTTTTTCTCAACATTATATTTTTTGACATTAGAGACTCGTCTCACATAATGCGGGGACCCTGTATCAAGAAAATAACCTCTTCTAAATTTCTCTATTTTATTAATCGCATTCATGGAAAGAGAAACCTGCCAAAAATGACCTTTTTCGGTACAAGATATAACAGCATGATGAACTCCGTCAAAAGCCTCAAACTGAGACGTACTCTTCGTGATTACGGATAATTTTTCTGCGAAGGCAACAGCACAGCGACTTCCATTACCGCACAAAGAGGCTTCACGTCCATCAGCATTAAAATAGCGAATTGCAAAATCATTTGCTTCATCTTTCGGATTTTCCAATAATATTAACCCGTCAGCCCCAACGCCAAAATTTCGCACACAAAGGAATTTAATCTGCTCAAGATTTATAAACTCTTGATTGCGATTGTCAATTAAAATAAAATCATTCCCTGCGCCGTGAAATTTATAAAAAACTATTTTATTCTCCATTCTTAATCAACAACTAAAGATTCTTCTACCAATTTTTCAAATTTTGTATTTGGCGTTAATTTATAAAAAGTTTCGTTATATTGCAAATAATACTCCTCATCATAAAAAAAGATTCGCAATAAAGAAATATCCATACCCTTAATTTTTAACACTTTATCTTTTAAATAATAAGTGTATCTATTTTTTATCGCCGAACTCCAAAGCTCAACTTTAAAATACTCTCCCTTCACCAGTTTAATACTATCATTAGTCTCGGTAAGATATTGAACCGGAATATTTTTTTGAGTTAACAAAACATCGGAAACCATTTCAATATCATCAAGATTAGTTGACTCCTCTTGTTTAGATAATGAAAATTCACTTTCGAGAAAATTGGTATCTATTAATGCATCATTTAAAGGCTCGTGAGCCTCAACAAGCTCTTCATCTTCAAAATTTTCTTTATTATTATCTCTAATTTCACTTGAATCTCTACAGACACTCTTTACAACCTTAACATCTTCATTTTTAGGTTGTAATGGTTTGTAAATTTTCTCAATTGTTGATGAAAACTTAATTTTCTCATCAAAAACATACTTATCAATAAAATAAAAAGAAAAACCGAACACTAATCCAATCAAAATACCAAGCACAAAAAAGAACCATTTGGTATTTTTATCATTTTTTTGAGCCGGTGTAATATTCTCTTCCATTTATTTAAAGGGTTTTCTAAAATAATTTCAACTATGCAAAATTATAAAATTAATGCATTAGTTTGGTGTTTTTTAAAAAAAATATAAAGTTGCACCGATAATCGGCTTACAAAAATTAACTTCTTATCACTCTGCATTTTACTAATTATTTTTTACAAACAGCAAAAAAATAGCTCTTCAAAAACATTTTATTCAAACAATTTAATCTAATTTTTGTTACTTTGGCGACTTCTTTATTAAAATAAAGTCTTTTAATTATTCATAAACACCCAACCACTATGAAATTTGTAATTATAGGAGGCGTCGCAGGAGGAGCTACTACTGCTACTCGACTTCGCAGAAACGATGAATCGGCAGAAATTATTCTTTTAGAACGCGGAAAATATATATCGTATGCCAATTGTGGTTTACCGTATTATATTGGAGAGGTGATTAAAGATAGAAATAAACTTTTTGTCCAAAATCCGACCTCTTTTTCTCAGCGCTTTAATGTTGATGTTCGCACAGAAAGTGAAGTTATTGAGATTATTAAAGATAAAAAAGAGATAATCATTAGACGGAACGATGGAACCGACTACGTTGAAAGTTATGACAAATTAATACTTTCACCGGGAGCCTACCCATTCATTCCACCATTAACCAGAATTGAAACTCCCGGTATTTTCACACTTCGTAACGTTGAAGACGCTGACAGAATCAAACAATATACTATTGAACACAACGTGAAACGGGCAGCCGTTATCGGAGCCGGCTTTATCGGTCTTGAAATGGCTGAAAATTTGCACCATCTCGGCACTACAGTCTCCATTGTGGAAATGACCCCGCAAGTTATGAATCCCATTGACTTTTCAATGGCTTCTTTGGTGCATCAACACTTAATGCAAAAAAAAGTTAATCTCTATTTAGAAGAAACAGTTGAAGGATTTGTTAAAAAAGAGACGGGAATCGAAGTAAATTTCAAAAGTGGAAAGTCAATGACCGTAGACATTGTCATTCTCTCAATCGGCGTTAAACCCGAAACGACTTTAGCCAAGAAAGCAGGGCTCAAGATTGGTGAAATGGGTGGAATTTGGGTTAATGAATATCTACAAACTTCGGATGAAAATATTTACGCAGTCGGCGATGCTATAGAATTTCCGCACCCGTTTACGGGGAAAAGTTGGCTCAACTACTTGGCAGGTCCCGCCAATAGACAAGGACGTATCGTTGCCGACAATTTAGTTTTTGGTAATAATATCAAATATGAAGGTGCTATCGGAACATCAATAGCGAAAATATTTGACATCACCGTAGCGGCAACGGGACTGGCTGCTAAAGCATTGAAAAAAATGGGAATTGAATATTTGTCTTCTACTACTCACTCCTATGCGCACGCGGGTTATTATCCTGACGCAACGATGCTTTCCATTAAGATTACTTTTGCTCCGAAAACAGGGAGATTGTACGGTGCTCAAATCGTGGGCTACGAAGGCGTAGACAAACGAATAGATCAATTTGCTTTAATCATTAAGAACGGTGGAACGATTGCCGACCTTATCAAGTTGGAACATGCTTACGCCCCACCCTACTCTTCCGCTAAAGACCCTGTTGCTATTGCCGGTTATGTTGCGGAAAATATCCTAAACGAAAAATTTAAACCTATTTATTGGCGACAAGTTCGTGACGCGAAACCGTCCGAATATACTATTCTTGACGTAAGAACAGAAATGGAAAACCAGATTGGCTCTATCCCTCATTCTCTCAACATTCCTATAGATAATTTGCGTGAACGTCATCGTGAAATCCCAAAGGATAAGCCTATTATAATTTATTGTACTATCGGAATAAGAGGTTATTTAGCTTCACGTATTCTTACGCAGCTCGGGTTTGAGAATGTTTACAACCTCGCAGGCGGTTATCGTACATATAGCAACGCCACCGCACCTATCAGACTTTGTGAAGAGGAGTGCGACCCAATTCATCAAATTAAATATGAAAATGAAAAAGATGTTACCTTAATTTCAGCAAATCTTATCAAAGTTGACGCTTGTGGCATTCAATGTCCCGGTCCTATTTTAAAACTAAAACAAGCTGTTGACTCCATGAAATTGGGAGAACAAGTAGAGATTGTAGCTACCGACCCCGGTTTCACTCGTGACGCCGAAGCATGGTGCAACTCCACAGGCAATCGCTTTATCTCCTCACGTGAGGAACAAAATAAATTTTATATCATTGTTCAAAAGGGAGATGGCGAAATATCTAAAACTTCGCACGATGCAACGAATAAAGCCAAAACATTTATTATGTTTAGCGATGACCTCGATAAAGCGTTAGCCACCTTTGTTTTAGCAAACGGCGCCGCCGCAACAGGAGGAAAAGTTACAATTTTCTTCACTTTCTGGGGATTAAATGTGCTGAAAAAAGTTAAAAAACCTAAAGTGAAAAAAGATTTTTTCGGAAAAATGTTTGGCATGATGCTTCCGGCAAACTCCTTTAAACTCAATTTATCAAAACTCAGCATGTTTGGAATGGGACGAATAATGCGAATGATTATGAAGAAAAAAGGCATTCCTTCGCTGGAATCCTTACGTGCACAAGCGTTGGAGAACGGAGTCGAGTTTATCGCTTGCCAAATGTCAATGGACGTAATGGGCGTAAAGAAAGAGGAACTGATAGACGAGGCAACCATCGGCGGCGTAGCAACTTACATAAACCGTGCTGATGACGCAAATGTTAATTTATTTATTTAATTTTCAGTCAGTTATAATTTTCTCTTTATTCTTATATTGCATTTAGAAGAAGAAAATAATAATCATATTTTTCTTTTGGGCGTGCCCCTTCGCTACGCTCAGGGTCAGCCTCCGCCTCCAAGTCCGCAGGAATGAGCTATGAATAGCATAGTCGAAAAAGGAGCTTCTAAAGTCGCTCTTTTTCTCCTTGCTCTTCAAAGCTCATTCCTTTGCGGGCTATCCGGCTACGGCTTCACGCAACCAAAGCGGAAAAATTAAGTCATTAAACATTAGGGAGTTACACACTATTTTTAATAACAACCGTTTTAGTTTTTAATTTTTATCAACGGTAGCAATTATTTATATCTATTTTTTTTAACTTTGCAGTTTAAATTATTCAAATAAAAAGTCGTGACTGGAAACGTAATTATTGATGCCGCTATTCTTTTAGGAATTGTAGGATTGACGGCTGCTATTATTTTATACTTTGTATCTAAGGTCTTTAAAGTAATTGAAGACCCTCGTATTGACGAAATTGCGGCGGTATTGCCGGGTGCTAATTGTGGCGGTTGCGGCTATCCCGGCTGTCGTACATTAGCCGAAGCTATCGTCAAAGCCGGCTCCATTGAAGGGATATTTTGTCCCGTGGGCGGCGAGAAAACCGCTCAAAAAATCGCCGATATTTTAGGCATCTCGGCTGCGAGTGCCGAACCAAAAATTGCTGTCATTCGCTGTAACGGCTCTTGCGAAAATGCTCCTGCAAAATCTTTCTACGACTCTACGTTAAGTTGCGCCTTTGCCCACTCGCTCTTTGCCGGTGAAAGCGCCTGCGCTTACGGGTGCTTAGGGTGCGGCGACTGTGCGGCAGCATGTAAATTTAATGCTATATATATTGATAAGTTGACTAAATTGCCTGTTATTGTTGAAGAGGCTTGTGTTGCCTGCGGCATCTGCGTTACTACTTGCCCTCGAAATATTATAGAACTGCGAAATCGCGGTAAAAACGGCAAACGTGTTTACGTTACTTGCAGGAACCAAGAAAAAGGTGCCTGGGCTAAGAAAAATTGCAATGTGGCCTGTATCGGCTGCGGGAAATGTGCTAAAGCATGTCAATTTGAAGCTATCACGCTCACGAACAATTTGGCATATATTGATTACACAAAATGTAAACTATGTAAAAAGTGCGTCTCCGAATGCCCGACACAAGCCATCACTGCTGTTAATTTCCCGGCACCGAAAAAAGAAAAAATAGAAGTATCAACCACAAGCGAAGAATGAAATCATAGATATATAATATGAAAACTTTTAAAATTGGAGGCATCCACCCTGAAGAGAATAAATTAGCAAAAGAAGAAGCTATAGAAGTTTTTCCTATCCCTAAGCAAGTTACTCTTTTTGTTACACAACATTTAGGAGCTCCCTCTACACCTATTGTACAAGCAGGTGATAAAGTGAAAGTAGGACAGCTCGTTGCTACCGCCCAAACCTTAGTCTGCGCAAACCTCCACTCACCCGTTTCAGGTACGGTTGTTAAAGTTGAACCCGTACCCGATATGACCGGCTATAGAAAATTGGCTATAACTATTGATGTCGAAGACGATATTTGGGAGGAAACTATCGACACAACTTCGGAAATAAGAAAAGAAATTACTTTAACCAAGCCTGAAATTATTGAACGAATTAAGGCATGCGGCGTCGTTGGACTGGGCGGTGCTTGTTTCCCTACTCATGTCAAATATATGATTCCCCCTGACAAAAAAGTAGACTATATTATTATCAATGGCGCCGAATGTGAACCCTACATCACTACCGACCACCGCATAATGTTAGAAAATGGAGAAGAGTGCTTAATAGGAGTTCAAGCACTCCTCATTGCATCAGGTGCTCCCGAAGCTCGTATTGGCATTGAAGCAAATAAACCTGATGCTTTTGAACATTTACAACGACTTGCCTCGCAATATCCTAATATTAAAGTTTTTAAACTCAAGACAAAATACCCCCAAGGTGCAGAAAAACAACTAATTAAGTCACTGACGGGACGTGAAGTTCCAAACGGAAAACTCCCAATAGAAGTGGGCTGTATTGTTAATAACATAACTACTACCTACGCTATTTATGAGGCTGTTCAAAAAAATAAACCCTTAATAGAGACCTATACCACCATTTCCGGAAAAAGAGCTAAAACTCTTAAAAACTATAAAATTCGTTTAGGAACGTCTATTTCGGAAGTATTGTCCACAGTCGGCATTCCCGAAAATACAGGAAAAATTGTTAGTGGCGGTCCGATGATGGGAAAAGCAATAGCTAACATCAACAGCTATTTTGTAAAAGGAATGTCAAGCCTTCTATTTATTGATGAAAGTGAAAGTAAACGCGGAGTTGTTGAAGAATGTATTCGCTGCGGGAAATGTGTTACCGCATGTCCCATGGGCTTAGAACCCTATCTTTTGTATGCTTTAGCTACGCGTGCCGACTACGAAGAGTGTGAAAAACATGGCATCATGAACTGTATTGAATGTGGTTCTTGTCAATATGGTTGTCCCGCTTTTCGTCCTCTGCTTGACATGATTAGAGTTGGAAAAAATAAAACGGGATATATGATTAGAACCCGTAATAAATAGTAACAGAACATTGATAAAACTATTATTAATATTATGAACGAACGATTATTACAAGTATCCGGGTCTCCTCATATTCATAGCGGCGAGTCTGTGAAGAAAATCATGTGGTCAGTGATTATTGCCTTAATACCGGCCTTTTTGGTTTCTATTTTTTATTTTGGAATTCCTGTTATCATTTTAACTTTTGTAGCTGTTGCTTCTTGTGTCGTAATAGAATATTTGATACAAAAATATTTATTAAAGGGTGAAATTACTATTTGGGACGGTTCGGCTATAATTACAGGACTATTGCTGGCTTTCAACCTCCCTGCCAACCTCCCCTTATGGATGGTGGTAATTGGAGCAGCCTTTGCTATTGGCATTGGGAAAATGGCTTTCGGCGGCTTAGGCAAAAATCTTTTTAATCCTGCGCTAGCCGCTCGTGTTTTCTTACTCATCTCCTTTCCCGTGCAAATGACTACCTACCCTATTGCCAAACCTATTTTTCACCTCGGCGCCGACATAATTACCGGTCCCACGCCGTTGGGAATCCTAAAAGAGGGCGTTAAAAACGGACAACCCGTTGATAGCATTATGCATTCTACACAAATGCCCGATTATATTAATATGCTTTTTGGACAGATGGGCGGAAGTTTTGGCGAAGTTTCAGCGATTGCTATTGCTATCGGAGCAATTTTCCTTTTAATTAGAAAAGTTATCACCTGGCATATTCCGGTTTCTTTTTTATTATCAGTTTTCCTCTTTGCCGGAATCTTTCATTGGGTGGACCCGACAATGTACGCAAACCCTTTCTTTCATCTATTAACAGGTGGTGTTATGTTAGGAGCTTGTTTCATGGCAACGGACATGGTAACTTCTCCAATTTCTCCGTGGGGCATGATTGTCTTCGGCTTAGGTTGCGGCATCATTACAATGGTCATTCGTCTTTTCGGAGCCTATCCGGAAGGCGTCTCCTTCGCTATTCTTATTATGAACTCACTCGTTCCTCTTATTAATAAAGGCTTTAAACCTAAAGTGTTCGGAGTCGCTAAACAAAAATAGTGTATGCAAACAACGTTTAAAATAAAATTTAATCACAATATTTAAAAATAGAATGAGTATGGCAAAGAAAGAAACATTAATCCGACTTTCAATATCACTTCTCGTAATTTGCATTGTAGCGGCAGCAACACTCGGCTACGTGTATAACGTTACAAAAGATCCCATAAATAAAACTAAAAACGCCAAAATTGAAAATGCAATAAAAAAAGTACTCCCCAATTTTAAAGGAGAGATTAACTCTATCCGCATCATGCCTGAAAACGGAGCAGATTCATTAACAGTACATTTCGCATATAGCAATGGTAAATTATTTGGCGCCGCAGTCGAAACATACACCGATATCGCCTTTTCAGGTAGGTTCACATTAATGGTCGGCTTTGACGCAAACGGGAAAATTTTAGAAACCGAAGTTCTCGAAATGGCGGAAACCCCCGGATTAGGTGATAAAATCGATAAAAAAAATAGTGATTTCCCATTACAATTTAAGGATAAAGATCCTGCTACCTTTAAACTAAAAGTAAAAAGCGATAACGGCGACGTAGACGCCATTACCGCTGCCACAATCTCTTCAAGAGCCTTCTGCGATGCCGTAGAACGTGCTTATTTGACATTTTTAAAAGCTAAAGAATTACAACATGAATAAATTAAAAATTTTTACTAACGGTTTTATCAAAGAAAACCCCGCCTTAGTTCTCATACTGGGAACTTGTCCCGCATTAGCGGTTACAACCTCTGCTATGAATGGACTGGGCATGGGCTTAGCCACAACTTTTGTTCTGGTTATGTCCAATGCTATCATTTCTCTTCTTCGAAATTTCATTCCTGATAAAGTTCGGATTCCCGCATTCATCGTCATCATTGCCACTTTCGTCTCAATAGTAGACCTGCTCATTCAAGGATTCGTACCCGCCTTAGCAGAAAGTTTAGGTATTTTCATACCGCTAATTGTAGTTAACTGCATCGTTCTGGGACGTGCCGAAGCCTTTGCAAGTAAAAACACCGTTTTCGATTCCATTTTAGACGGACTCGGCATGGGATTAGGCTTTACGTTAGCTCTTTTTGTCATGGGATTTTTCCGCGAACTGCTTGGTAACGGAGCTATTTTAGGACATAAATTTATCGAAGGTGACGGCATTCTAATTTTTGTATTGGCTCCTGGAGCATTCCTCGTCTACGGTTTTACGATTGCCCTTATGAATCTACTGCCGAAAAAAAAGAGTAAAGAAACCGAAAACGTAAAAACCGAATAATAACATTTAAGAACTATCTGCTATGGAATATATTATAATGATTCTTTCTTGTGTTTTAGTAAACAACATCATACTTGCACAATTTCTTGGAATTTGCTCTTTTCTTGGAGTATCTAACAAAGTAAGCACCTCTCTCGGCATGGGAATGGCAGTAATTTTTGTTATGGCGTTATCTACACTGGTTACCTCATTGCTACAAAAGTATCTTTTAGTTCCTTTCAACCTTACATTTTTACAAACTATTGTCTTCATCTTAGTTATCGCCACCCTTGTGCAAATGGTCGAGATTATTTTAAAAAAGATAAGTCCCCCTTTATACCAAGCTCTCGGCATTTTCCTTCCCTTAATCAGCACCAATTGTGCTATTCTCGGTATCGCCATATTAGTAACTCAAAAACCTGATTTTTCGCTTCTTGACAGTACTTTATATGCCATCTTTACGGCAATCGGTTATACCGTAGCCATTGTCATTTTTGCAGGATTAAGAGAGCAATTGAGTTTAGTGAAAGTCCCGAAAAAATTAGACGGAGTACCCATTGCCCTGATCATTTCCGGCATTTTGGCTATGGCTTTTATGGGATTCGCCAACTTAGTGTAAAAAAACTACGAAAACACTCAATCAAGCCTTTTTAAGAATAAATCTCCTAACAAACGTGAAATTGAAGCTTTTAAAACTTCAATTTACCAAAAAACATTTTCTTCTTTTTCCCCATAGAAACAATGAGTTCACCTTGGTCATTAAAGTTACAGAATCTGGTTAAAAAGAAAAGTTTGGTTTGCTTTTCATCAACTAATGTTTTCACTTTGTAGCTACCATCACCCTCGAAAATAATCATCTTAGTCAGCGCATTTCTCGTTCGCTTTGAAGCCCCCACCTTTATTCTATCTGACGGCGTTTCATATTTGCTACTTTCTTTCTCATTTGTTGTCGGGTCAGTATTGTAAACTACATACAATTTCCCATTTTTTGCAAAGTAATAAGGGGAAGCAGTAGTAAATGGCTCATTAAGATAACGTTTATTGAAAATGTTATATTTTCTACCTATAGTTTGGTCGTATACTACTTTATCGTTTCCGCTGTCTAAACCTATGAACTGTAAACTTCTATACCAATAAAGGTAAGTTCTATCGCTTCCTGCCCCTCCGGACCTATAAACTACGATTTCTACCACACCCCTATTTTGCAGGGCAACAGTGTATTTTCCGTTACCTAAATCAACAATTTGCTCTATTTTCCAAATCCCTTCATAAGGCTCTTTTGTAAAAACAGGGTCAATACTTCCATTATTGAAATCCACTTTAAAGCCGAATACTTTCTCACTTTGGCTACACACACATAGATATTGATGTGGTCCTCCGTATGCTCCTACTTTACAATCTACCAATTCCATTTCTGCAGAGTGCAATTGAAAACTTAGCAATTTACTATCTGAAGCATCAAATTCGATAACATCAAAGGAGACTATTTTTTTTCTTTTTCTCGTTCTCATACACTATAAGATGAAACACCAACTCCCCGGTATTAGACAAAAAAATATCTCCTATCTCAGGATAGCCTGATCCATTATAATCATAATAGTGAGTCCACACCTCATTAAAATCCTTGTTAAAACATTTAAGAATAATGGTTCCGTAACCGGTATTCGGATTTTTACCAACCATAATAAAAGCTGAAAATTCACTATTTTCCGACTTAGTAAAACTGAAATAAGAATCTTTCCCTAATGGATAATAGGAAAATAACTCCTCTGTTTCCTCCTTCTCAAAAGTGAACGGATTGTACAAATCTAACTTAATATCTTTTCTCCCCTCTTTTTTAACAGTAGTTGAGTATGAAACAAAAATCCTATCACCTACGACACCCAAATCTATCTCCTCATATTTGCTATCGGTTACATCCGATTCTCTAACCAATCTAGTCCCATCAGTTGCAAAAAAGATAAATCGAGTGTCACCAAATAAGTCGAACACTTGGAGGCGATTTAAGTTTTCTGCATAATACGCCGTTCCATCAATAGAACCGATGTATTTGGCATTAGCCGCCCACTGTGGTGAAAAAAGATATTTTTTTAACTTGACGGTGGTATTGTCCCAACTAATAGATTGAGCACTTAACCCCCAAATAGCCGCAAGGCAGGAAATAATAAATAAAATTTTTTTCATAAGTTTTGATTTTAATTTCTAATTACCGCGTTATTACAACTTGCAAATGTAAATAATTTTTACATAGTAAGAAACGCTTGTTAAAAATTAATTTATTAAACAATATATTACTTATTTTTTCTTAGGGCGCCGACCCCGAGCGAAGCGAGGGGGCACGCCCTAATTAAAATTAAAAAAGTCTAAAAACATCCGTTAAAAATCTATAAAAATATCTTGATGTTTCTGTTTTTTATCCGTACCTTTGCAGATTGACTTATATTAAATTTTTGAATAAATATGACATGGATTCTTATTTTATGTGGCTTTATTATTCTGTTAGTTATCGTTAACATACTCATCACTTTTTCTAAAAAGGGAAAGGAGGAGATGAGTCCGCAGATTAAGAATTTGGAAGAGTCGATGATTAAGTTTGAGGCTACTCTTGAGAGGATTGACAAACTTGTTAAAGATGAATTTCAAAGAAATAGAACGGAAACTCATGATATTACTCAGAAGAATCGTGAGGAACTGTCGAAGAGTTTGAAACTGTTTGGGGAACAGTTTGCGGAAAATACTAAAGAATTGAAGGAGTTGCTGAGACAGAATTTTGGGGATTTTGCAAAACAACAACTTGAAATTAATAAACAGACCACGGAACGTACTAAAGAGCTGAAACAATCGGTTGAGACGGAATTGAAGAGTATTCGCGAGGATAATACTAAGCAGCTGAACGAAATGAGAAAAACGGTTGATGAAAAACTGCAACAAACACTGAATGAGAGATTAAGCAAATCGTTTGAGACGGTTGGTAAACAACTACAAGCGGTTCAAGAGGGTCTGGGAGAGATGAGAAATCTGGCAACCGATGTGGGAAGTTTGAAGCGTGTTTTGAGTAATGTAAAGATGCGTGGCGGGATTGGCGAGATTCAACTGGCTATGCTATTGGAGCAAATTCTTGCTCCCGACCAATATGAAGCCAATGTAAAAACCAAAACAAATAGCGATAATATCGTGGAATTTGCTATTAAACTTCCGGGTAGAGATGATTCCGCTTCGAATGTGTGGCTACCGATTGATGCGAAGTTTCCTAAAGATAGATATGAACAGCTTCAAGACGCTTATGAAGACGGCGACCCCGCTCAAATTCAAGTTGCACAGAAAAATCTGGAAGATACTATTAAAAATATGGCTAAAGATATCAAAGAGAAATATCTTGACCCGCCTAATACAACGGATTTTGGAATTATGTTTTTGCCATTTGAAGGCATCTATGCCGAAGTGGTTCGCAGGGCGGCATTATTAGATGAATTGCAACGAAAATATAAAGTGATTGTAACCGGACCGACTACCTTGGCAGCTATTTTGAATAGCTTGCAAATGGGCTTCAAAACGTTGGCAATCCAAAAAAGAAGTAGCGAAGTGTGGCAAGTCTTGGGAGCAGTGAAAAAAGAGTTTGAAAACTTTGGCGGACTTATCAATAAAGCTCAAAAGAATATACAGACAGGGTTAAATCAACTGGAAGATGTAGTCGGCACAAGAACCAGAGCAATTCAACGAAAATTGAGAAATGTGGAGTCTTTGAGTGAGAGTGAAGCCCAAAATATACTTTCTCTGTCAGATTCCACTCTACTGGACGATGACGAAGAGGAAGAAGAAAATAACGAAAATAAATAGTATGATGAGTAGAAAAAGAATATCTCCTAAGTGGATTGACAAATTAGAAGCTAACGAAATTTTTGTTTTCGGAAGTAATTTAGAGGGAAGGCACGGGGGCGGCGCCGCAGCCGTGGCTAAGAAGTGGGGAGCGATTTGGGGACAAGGTGTCGGACTACAAGGACAAACCTACGCCATTCCGACTATGCAAGGTGGTGTTGAAACGATCAAACCCTATGTTGACGAGTTTTTGCTCTTTGCAAAAGCACATCCGGAACTGAAGTTTTTGGTAACGGAAATAGGTTGCGGCATTGCAGGTTTTACCGTTCAAGAAATTGCACCCCTATTTAAAGCCGCATTGGAAGAAAATATTGAAAATGTCTACCTCCCTCAACGTTTTCATGACGTGTTGAATAAGGGGAATTAAGATAATTACATAACGAAATCCCCCTTTAACTCGGAAAGTAAAGAGAGCGAAAAAAGAACACCTAACGGGACGGAGCTACGATTTAATTAGGAATTTATTGTATTTTTGCAATCTCAAAAAGCGGAGATTTTATGAACGATTTATTGGAAAAATTGGAGACAATATACCAGCGATGGCTCGGGATTGGTGAAGAAATTTCACAACCCGATATTATGGCTGACATGAAACGGTATATTAAACTTAATAAAGATTATAAAGATTTACAACCTGTTGTTGATGCCTATAAAGAGTATCGGAATGTGCTGGATAATATCGACCATGCGAAAGAGATTCTTGCTACGGAAAAAGATGATGAGTTTAGGGAAATGGCAAAATTAGAGCTGGACGATTTGGAAAATAGAAAGGAACATTTAGAAGAGGATATTCGTCTGTTGCTCCTCCCTTCCGACCCACAAGATAGCAAGAATGCGCAAGTAGAAATCAGAGCCGGCACGGGCGGCGACGAGGCAAGCATCTTCGCCGGCGACCTGTTTCGTATGTATCAGCACTATTGTGATAAAAAAGGTTGGAAAATTGATATCCTATCCATGACCGAAGGTACGGTCGGAGGCTTTAAAGAGATAATTTTCAATATAACCGGTGACGGAATTTATGGCTTGATGAAATATGAATCCGGCGTTCATCGGGTGCAACGAGTGCCGCAAACCGAGGCACAAGGACGAGTACATACCTCCGCCGCTTCCGTAGTTGTATTGCCCGAAGCGAACGAATTTGACGTGGAGTTGAAACCAAGCGACATTCGAAAAGATACCTACTGCTCCTCCGGTCCGGGTGGACAATCCGTGAATACTACGTACTCTGCCGTGCGACTTACACATATCCCTACCGGAATTGTCGTGGCAATTCAAGATGAAAAGTCACAAATCAAAAATTTGGAAAAAGCTATGCGCGTGCTACGAAACCGTATTTTTGAAATGGAATATCAAAAATATTTGGACAGCGTGGCTTCAAAACGAAAAACGATGGTCTCCACCGGCGACCGCTCCGCTAAAATTAGAACTTATAACTATCCTCAAAATCGTGTTACCGACCACCGAATAAACCTGACAATGTATAACCTTATCGGTTTTATGGACGGCGATATCGAAGATACTATTATGGCACTGCAAGTTGCCGAAAATGCTGAAAGACTTAAAGAGGCAGTAACCTAATTTTTACTCTTTTATATATTTTCGGGACCCTCGTTAATATAGAAATATGAAGAAAATTATTACTTTTCTACTTCTCCTTATCGGTTTGAATAACCTGTTTGCTCAAACTGCCGACCCTTTTATATTTTCTGAAATTGATAAAATAAAAGGAGAGGTTCTCAATATTGATAACCGAGGAAATATCTATATTATTTCTGAAACAACACTCTACAAATATTCCATAGAAGGAAAATTGCTCTACTCCTACACCAATAATATGTTAGGACGAATTAAAAGTATTGATGTAACCTCGCCCTTTAAAATTTTGGTTTTCTATGAAGAGACGGAAAGTATAATCTTCCTTGACGAACAGCTAATTCCCATTACCGAAACAATTGATTTAGTGAGCAAACAGTGCTACTCCATACAGGCGGCAGCCTTCTCTACCAATAATCAAATTTGGCTTTATGACGCAATTAATAACGATTTGTTGCAACTTGATTTCTATTTTAATAAAATCAATAAAATTCATTTGAATTTCTCTAATTTACAGCCTTTACAACTCCTTTTTATATCCTCAAAAAATCTTATACTGCAAGACGCAACAAGCGGCATTCTATTTTTTGATGCTTTCGGAACTTATTTGAAGACCTTACCCATTATTGCAGAAAATATAATGCAGATAGATGAATCAACGATTAGCTACCTTAAAGACAATAACTTACACCTATATAACTATATCAAAATGGACGAAGAAATAATCCCTTTATCTATTGAAAAGGCAAAACAAACCGTACGTTACCGCGATAAATTAATTGTTTTACAAGAAAATGGCACTGTTTTAATTTCAAAGTAATAAACTATTAATTTGTGAGAAATGCACAAACAGCTCTTTTATTTATTAACACTTTTCATTTTTTCATCGTATCCCATCTATTCTCAAGAAGATACAATTAAACAACAACTAAAAGAGGTTGAAGTCAGTGCTCCGTATCAAAATAGTAACACCATTGCCATTACACCCACACAACAACTTAACGCACAGCAACTTAGTTCGCTCCCCGCATTGCAACTTTCAGACGCCTTAAAATATTTTTCGGGAGTTGTGATTAAAGATTACGGCGGTATCGGCGGCTTAAAGACCGTCTCTATCAGAGGGTTCGGCTCGCAACATACGGCAATTACCTACGAAGGCGTTGCGTTATCGGACATACAAACGGGACAAATCGATTTAAGTCGAATTGCAATTCAAAACATCGGCGGCGTCTCACTAAGCCATTCGCAAAGTACGCAACTGCTTGTTCCTGCCCGACAATTTGCCTCCGCTAATGTGATTGAAATCGAAACAAAGAGCCCTGATTTTACAAAAAAAAGAGCCTTGTTAGATTTCACCTTTTTAACAGGCTCCTATTCTCTTTTCGACCAGAATTTCTCGCTGAACTATTTAATAAAAAAGAAAAAAAATGAGAGAGACAGCGAGCTTTACGCTTTTGTTCGGGCTAACTATACACAATGTGAAGGAGACTACCCTTACACACTCTACTACGGCGGTTTAAACGACTCAACCTCCGTTCATAAACGTAACAATTCGGACATTCAGGCACTATTAGCGGAGAGCGGCTTCGTAGCAACTTTTAAAGACAGCTCACAACTAAACTTCCTTTTCTCATATTACGATTCCGAACGCGGACTGCCCGGCGCAACCATATTTTACAACGTTAACTCAAACGAACGACTTTGGAATCAAAACCTTTTCGGACAGCTTAATTATCAAAAATCTTTCACTAAATCATTAGCTTATAGAACTTTGGCAAAATTTGACTACGCCTACACACACTATGTAGACCCTGATTTTCTCAATAGTCAACGCTATTTAAGCAATACCTATATCCAACGCGAATATTATGTCGCAAATATGCTCCAATTTCACAAAAAACATTTCTCGGTAGCACTTACTAATGATTTAATTTACAACAACTTAAGCAGCACTCTATCCAATTTTGTTTTTCCGTCAAGAATTTCAATTTTAACCGTATTAGCCGGAAAATACCATCAAAAACATATCCAAGTTCAAACCAATTTGCTATACTCCTGCTACATTGACGGCAAAGAGAACAATAAAGAATTTAAACAACTTCATCGGCTTTCGCCCGCGCTAAATCTCTCTTATCAACCCTTTTTACAAACGCAATTTTTCTTAAGAGCTTTATACAAAAATATCTTCCGCATGCCCACCTTCAACGATTTATACTATCGTGATGTTGGAAATATGAATTTAAGCCCCGAAAAGGTAGACCAATTCAATGTGGGATTTCTCTATTCTCACCGCTTCCGTCCTTCAAATATAACTATCTCATTGACAGGAGATTACTTCTATAATTTCATTTATGACAAAATTGTAGCCATTCCTAATAAAAACCTATTTATTTGGTCGATGCTCAATTTTGGAAAAGTTAGAGCCACGGGCACGGAGATAAACTTCTCCTTTCTTTGGAAGTTAAATTCAAAGATTGAAATAGAAAATATCGCTAACTACTCCTTAGAATATGCCGTAGACATTACCGATAAAAATTCAAAAACCTATTTACATCAAATTCCTTACGTTCCTCTCCATTCGGGAAATTTCCATCTCCTTTTGCGAGCTTACAACTTTTCTATTTCCGGCAATCTATTATTTGTAGGCGAGCGTTACAATTTAGCTCAAAATATTGTTGAAAATCGTTTAGCTCCATATATTGACGGGAATCTCACTTTCGGGTACACTTTTCTCACGCCCAACTACTCCGTACTGCTAAAAGCGGAAATCTTAAACGTAGCTAATGTGCAATACGAAATTATTAAAAATTACCCGATGCCCGGACGCAATTTCAGACTGAAAATTGAATTTCATTTATAAAAACAGGCGGAAAGCAATTATTCCAATTCCTCTTTCATTCGCTCTTTAATCAAGCTCACAAAATCGGCAATAGTGAAGACTCCCTTGTCGCCAACCGTATGTTCGCGTACTGACACAAGTTCGCCACTCTCTTCTTTCTCACCCACGATAAGCATAAAAGGAATTTTATTCATCTCGGCGTCACGGATTTTGCGACCTGCCTTTTCATTTCTTTCATCAACGATAGCTCGAATATCGTTCATATCGAGTATCTTTTGCACTTTTAGTGCATATTCTTGAAATTTCTCGCTAATCGGCAGAATGATAACTTGTTCGGGAGTGAGCCATAGGGGGAATTTCCCGGCGGTATGTTCCAACAGAACAGCCACAAAACGTTCCATTGAGCCGAACGGAGCACGGTGAATCATCACCGGACGCAATTTTTCCTGTTCGGGGCTAATATACTCTAATTCAAAACGTTCAGGCAAATTATAATCCACTTGCACCGTTCCCAATTGCCATTTTCTACCGATAGCATCTTTCACCATAAAATCCAGTTTTGGTCCGTAGAAAGCCGCTTCTCCTTTTTCCACCACAGTAGCCAATCCTTTCTCCTCAGCAGCTTCTATAATAGCACGTTCCGCTTTTTCCCAATTCTCGTCCGAACCGATATATTTTTCTTTATTGTCTGGGTCTCGTAGGGAAACTTGCACGATATAATCTTTAAATTTAAGAACTTTAAAAATATAGAGAATGATATCGATAACTTTACAAAACTCCTCTTTCAGTTGGTCGGACGTACAAAAAATATGTGCATCATCTTGCGTAAAGCCGCGTACGCGGGTCAACCCGTGCAGTTCGCCACTCTGTTCGTAACGATAGACCGTACCAAATTCGGCTAACCGTAGCGGCAAATCGCGGTATGAGCGAGGTTTGGAGGCGTAAATTTCACAATGATGAGGACAATTCATCGGCTTCAACAAAAACTCCTCCCCTTCTTGTGGAGTCGTAATCGGACGAAATGAATCCGCCCCGTACTTCTGATAATGTCCCGACAACTTATACAATTCCACATTGCCGATATGCGGCGTTATCACTTGCTGATAACCATACGTTTTCTGCACTTTTTTCAAGAAATTCTCCAATCTTTCGCGTAATGCCGCCCCTTTCGGAAGCCAAATCGGCAAACCGCTCCCCACCTTTTGAGAAAAAGTAAAAAGCTCCAACTCCTTACCCAATTTGCGGTGGTCTCTCTTTTTTGCCTCTTCCAACATCAACAAATAATCGTCCAACTCCTTCTTTTTCGGAAAAGATATAGCATAAATACGCACCAATTGTTTCCGTTTTTCATCGCCTCGCCAATAAGCACCCGCCGTATTTAAAAGTTTAAAAGCCTTAATAGGTGCCGTATCGTAAAGGTGAGGACCACGACATAAATCCACAAAATCGCCCGTTTTATAAAAAGAGATAGTCCCGTCCTCCAAATCCCTAATAAGTTCAACCTTATACTCATCTCCTTTTTTCGAAAAATAGTCAAGTGCCTCCTGTTTCGACACTTCACTTCTAACCATTTTAACTCTTTGAGAAATAATTTCCCCCATTTTAGCTTCAATTTTGGGAAAATCGTCAGACGAAATCGGATAATCCAAAAAATCTATATCGTAATAAAAGCCGTTTTCGATAGTCGGACCAATGCCGAATTTCACTCCGGGATAAAGTTGTTCAACCGCAGCCGCTAAAATATGCGCCGAAGTATGCCAAAAAATATGTTTCCCATCCTCATCATTCCAGGTCAAAAGTAGCAAAGAGCCATCCTTAGTAATCGGACGGTCAAGCGGAATATATTCACCGTCAAATTTAGCACCCAGCACATTACGCGCCAACCCTTCGCTAATCCCCTTTGCCATTTCGTATGCAGTCGTCCCTGCATTAAAATCTCTCACCGACCCATCGGGTAAAGTAATATGAATCATAATATTTGCATTATTAAATTGATTTGCAAAAATACTATTTTTTTCCGCTTTATAAATTAAATCTTTATTTTTAAGATTTTAATTTTCTTTAGGGCGTGCCCTAATAAAAATTAAAAATTAAGAATTACGAATTTTGTTTAGAAAATAGGTGGAATGAACGATGATTTTTTTTAAAAAAAAACTTTTTAGATTCTTTTTCTCGCGGCTTCTTCTCCTTTTCTTGATTAGATTGTTAAATTACAATAATTCGTATCTTTGCACGTTGAAAATTCAAACGAAATCATGCATAGAATTGTCCTATTTGTACTATTCTTAACCACTTTATTAATTTCGCCCGTTTCTGCGCAGAAGAATAATAAAACTGCTTCTCAAAAGGTAACGGAGGCTGAGCGAAGCCAATCTTCTCAATTTGCTGATGCTCTTCGTGAATACTATGCTGATGACCATTTGTCTGCTGAAAAGAGTTTTCGCAAAATTCTTTCTCGCAATGAGCGTCATGCTCCTTCATATTATATGCTTTATAAGATTAAAAAGGAGCAAAAAAGGTACAATGATGCAATTTCTTACCTCAACGAGGCATTGAAAATAGACTCCAAAAACAGCTGGTATAAAGAGGAGTTGGCTACTACATACGATTTGGTTGAAAGTTATGATAAATCGGCTAAACTCTGGCTGGCTTTGTCAAAAGAGAAGCCTACAATGGAACATTATCTCTTTTCTTTGGCTGATGCCTACCTTAATTTGAAAAAATTTGAAAAAGTAATTCGAGTTTACGATAAGTTGGAAGTGATTATGGGCTATAACGATGAGATTACGGAAGCAAAAAAGAATATTTGGCTGTATTTGAATAAAGTACAAAAGGCGGCAAACGAGTACGACCGTTTGATTGAAGAGTTTCCTTCCGAAATCAAGTATTATATAAACGCAGGCAACATCTACCTTACAAATGATTATCCTAATAAAGCCCTCCCCTATTTTGAAAAAGCAGCTCAAATAAATCCTCAAGATGTCCAACTTCAAATCGCTTTTTATGATTATTATAAAACGGTCGGCAATAAATCGGCGGCGTATAATGCCTTACTCAATTTGATAAGAAATTGTGATTTCCCTGTCGAAGATAAATTGGGCAGCGTAAAATCTCTTTTCAGTGCTTTTATGCTTAATATTACCGGTGATAATCTTAGTAAAAAGGATATGCTGGAGATTGTAACGACTTTTACTCAATACCAACCCGAAGTTGCAGACGGTTGGTCATTTTTGGCAACTCTTCATCTTATTGATAATAAATATGAAGAAGGGAGAGCGGCTTTAGAAAAAGTTCTTGCACTTGACGTTTCTCGTTATACTGTTTGGGAAGACTATTTTTATGTTTTGTCGCGATTAAATGATTTTAAAACGCTCATTTCAAAAGATGAGAGTGTTCACGAGCTTTTTCCGACTAATGCCATGTTGCTATACACGCTTGGGGTGGCTTATTTGAATGAAAAGAAACCCGAACGAGCTTCCGAACTCTTTAAAGAAGCAATGCCGTTCGCTTTCGACAATTTTCTACTTGCCAAAATATATTACATGCTGGGAAATGCCAACTTTGAACTTAATAATGAAGAGGAGGCTGTAAAAAATTGGAAATTAGCTAAGAAAAAAGGATTGAACTCTCAAGAATTAATTGATAAATTATCAAAATATGAATAGAAAAATTCTTTTTTTCATTCTACTATCCCTCTCATTCGTTTTGATTGATTGTAACCATCGTTCTAACAATGAAACACAAAAGAGCGATAATGAGAAAATCATTGACTATCCCGTCATGGTCAATCTTTTAATTGACTGCTATTTAACTGAGGGAGAGATATTTACAAACGCACAACAAGAGGATAAACGAGAATATACACGATATTGTTATCGTGAACTTTTTCAAAAATATGAGATAACAGACCGTCAATTTCAAGCTTCTATGGATTACTATTTACAAGATAAAGAAACTGCGGAAACATTAATGGAAGAGGTAAACATGAGGCTTAATTTTCTTAGGGATTCCATACAAAAAATAGAGTAACCATGCAAACAAGACTAAGTGTTAATGTTAATAAAATAGCGACGTTACGTAACGCTCGCGGCGGCAATTTACCGAATCTTAAACAAGTGGTACTCAATTGCGAAAGGTTTGGTGCTGAAGGAATTACGGTACACCCGCGTCCTGACGGGCGACATATCCGCTACAGCGATGTCTATGACCTTAAGAAAATCGTAACTACTGAATTTAATATTGAGGGCTATCCCTCGAAGGAGTTTATCGAATTGGTTCTTGACGTTAAACCGACACAAGTTACCTTAGTTCCCGACCCTCCCGAAGCACTTACTTCTAACGATGGTTGGGATACTTTAAAATATGCCGATTTCTTGAAGGAGATTATTCATCAATTTAAAAATAGCGGAATTCGCACCTCCATTTTTGTCAACCCGGACGCTAAAATGGTAGAACATGCACGGAGTACCGATACTGACCGTATCGAACTTTACACCGAAAGTTATGCTACCAATTATATTACGGATAGAGATGCGGCGATTGCCCCCTTTATTTCAGCCGCCAAAAAAGCGGAAGAGTTAAATATCGGCTTGAATGCCGGACATGACCTTTCGCTCGTTAATTTGCACTTTTTCAATCAACAAATACCCAATTTATTGGAAGTCTCGATAGGACATGCCCTGATTTGTGATGCACTCTACTATGGTTTGGAAAAGACAATTTCTCTTTATCTCAATCAGTTAAAGAAATAAATAAGAGAAAATGAAAAAGTTGTTCTTATCTATTTTTTTGAGCTTTTTCTTTTTGAGCAACTTTTATGCACAGACAACCGATAAAAATCAGTCAGCTCCCGTCTCAACGGAAATTTTAACGGACGGAAATCTCGCTTACGGCTCTAATTGCCTAACAAACAAGCTATTGAGAACTTTAATCTGGGGCGGACATTTTAATGAGACAGACAAAGATAAAGTAGCCGCAAAACTCTCTTCGGAAAACAGATTTCGTTTTGATTCCCGCTACTATTTATCTGCAAAGTGGACGCTACCTTCGCAAAATAAATTCGGATTTTCCATTGGACAACGTTATTTTATTGATGCCGGTTTTTCAAAAAACTTTGCCAAAACTTTGCTTTATGGCAACGCACAATGGGGAAATCAACGTGTAAATCTCGGCAAACAGAGATTAAACATGCTACAATACACTTTTTTACAATTTCATTACTCGCCGAAACCGCTCAAATTCAAAAATAATTTTCAACTATCCTTTGCTTTAGCGGGAAATTTTTTATTAGGCAACCAATGGACAAAACTTTGTACACAAAATAGTTGGATAGAGACGACCTTAAATTCAGAAAAATTAGTGCTGGAAAGCGATATTCTTTATCAAAAAAACAGTAAAAACTTGTTCAACGGCTACGGTACGGGGCTTGACTTAACTATTTCACTTCAAGGAGCTTGGGATAAAGGAAAATGGAAAATGGATTGTTTTATTCAAGACCTCGGGTTTATTCAATGGAGTAAAAAAAGTTTAGATTTTACACATCATTTTAATATTAATTTTGAAGGTTTTGTTTTATCTCCCCCGTTCAACCAAAAGCAATTCATCTTTTCTCCGTTAGTAGATTCATTACAACAAGAGATTGATTTACATACGGATTATAAACAAATTTTCTCGTTCACTCCTGCTTCCATTCATTTAGAGAGTGAAATCTTATTCAATGTAAAACCTTCATTAAATACGGGATTCGCACCTTTTGCCACTGTTTCGTTATTCTCCTACCCGATTTACCGTTTCGGCATCGCTCCTACGGTAGAAATAGAGCAAAAAATAGAAAAAAAAGAAGATATTTTTAAATTCTTGTTCCCAATATCATTTAGTAATTTATATGGGTTAGGCATTGGTTTACAGATGGGGTATGAGGCTAAACGATGGAGTAAAACGGAAAGTTACATTTATCGTTATCGTTGTTTTTTAGGTATTTCTGAATTTAATTTTCGGGGCACTTCCGGCTACGGGGGTGTAACATTCTGTTTTTCAGCAACTAAAAATTAATTATAAGAAAGATATTCAGGGACTTGCAACCAGTGCAGGTACTCTTCGCCTAAATTAATCACTGCATTTTCCCAAATCTTATGCGGCTCCGTTTTAAATATCAGGTCTGGGTTTGCATTTCCCACTACCCACATATTCTGCTCAATCTCTTGTTGCAGTTGTCCCGGATACCAACCGGAGTAGCCGATAAAAAATTTAAAATCTATCTCGCTATTTGGATTTTCTTCTACCATTTTCAATAAATTATCGTCAAATCCGGTATAAATTCCGGGTAATAATTTAGAGAAGTTTGGAGAAGGGAAATTGTGAACGGCAAAAATCATTTTTTCAACGACGGGACCTCCAAAATAGAGCGACTCTTTAATTTTAATCTCCGGTAATAAATCTTGTAAACGGTAAGTAGATTTTTTATTTAATATCAATCCGACACAATTCTTATCATCATAATCGGTTAAGAGGACCACACTTCTATTAAAAAACGGGTCATTATAGAAAGGCACGGCAATAAGAATACGCCCCTCCAGAACATCCAAGTTAGTAGGTTTGACTTTTAAGAAATCTTCGACCGTGTTCATACTTCAATTTTTATTATTTTTGTCAAAACTTTTAGCAAAGATACTAAAAGAACTTTTAATTTCCCAATTTTGTTCAAATATGGTTGATAATTTGCAAAAATATATTGATTTAAGGCAAAAATATCCCTCATTTACTTATGAACAATTCACTTATTCTTTCAAAAAAGAAAACAGATTATCTATAGAGTTCCATTTTTCGGTAGACAATTCATACCATTTTCGTCCAAAAATGGAGTTAAATCTTGGGAACTATATCACTCCTTCTAGTAACAATATTGAGATTGAAGGAATTATTTTTCATCTTGGCTTAATAGAAATGATTAGTTATTGGAAAGCTTTTTGTTCGCCTATCATCGTTATTAAGCCGTATCGCTTGAGCATAGAACAAGAAAATTGGTGGAAGAAACTGTTCAGAAAAGGGTTAGGAGAATTTTTTTTCCAGAATGGCATTTCTCCTGATTTTGCTAACCTTATAACATTTGAATATCCGCTCTCTTCGACCTATTTCGCATCCTCATCATTTCCTTACGTTCCCACATCGCAAAAGGTTATCGTTCCTATTGGCGGGGGCAAGGACTCCGTAGTTACGCTTGAGACATTGCGCAAAGAGAAGGAGGTTATTCCTTTCATTATCAACCCGCGTGGTGCCACCTTTGATTGTGCTAAGCAAGCCGGATTTATAAACAAAGAGGATATCATTATTTTACAACGCGAAATTGCACCGCTACTTCTTGAATTGAATAAACAAGGTTTTCTCAACGGGCACACGCCCTTTTCGGCGATGCTCGCCTTCTACACACTCTTAGTTGCAACGCTTACTTCCGTTCGCGACATTGCCCTCTCCAACGAAGCAAGTGCCAACGAGCCGACCATTCCCGGAACCGATATTAATCACCAGTACTCTAAATCGCTTGAATTTGAAACGGATTTCCAATATTATGTTAAAACTTTCATGAATGATTGTTGCCACTATTTTAGCTATTTGCGACCTTATACGGAATTAGAAATTGCGGAAAAATTTGCGACATTCACCGATTATCATTTCATATTTAAGAGTTGTAACGCCGGCAGTAAAGAGAACAGATGGTGTTGTTCCTGCTCTAAATGCTTATTCGCCTATCTTATTCTCTCTCCATTTATTGAAGATGAAAAAATGATTCAAATATTTGGTGAAGATTTACTCAATAAGGAAGAGTTACTACCCTATTTTGAAGAACTCACCGGGATAGCAGAAAATAAGCCTTTTGAATGTGTCGGCACTATTGATGAGGTGAATAAAGCCGTTCAAATGATAAAAAAGAGCCGAAAGGAAAAACTGCTCATTAAGCACTATTTTCACTTCCGTCATTAACAATCTTAGAATTTGAACGTAAGGTACGCCGTCTCGGCGTCATTGTTACGACAAATGCAAATAATCCAAGAGATTATCTATTGCTACTCGTTCCTGTTCCATAGAATCGCGTTCACGAACAGTAACCGTTTGGTCCTCTTTGGTTTGATTGTCAACCGTAATAGAGTAAGGCGTTCCGATGGCGTCTTGACGTCTATATCGTCTGCCGATGGCATCTTTTTCATCGTATTGGCACATCATGACAGCTTTTAGTTTGGTCATAATCTCACGTGCAATCTCCGGCAGTCCATCTTTTTTTACTAAGGGCAAGACGGCAGCTTTCACAGGTGCGAGTGCCACGGGAAGACGAAGAACGACACGCTGAGTACCGTCGTTAAGAGTTTCTTCATCAAAAGCATAACTAAGTACGGCTAAAAACATTCTATCCAAACCGATAGATGTTTCAACAACATAAGGGATATAACTTTCGTTCGTTTCGGCGTCAAAATATCGCATTTTCTTACCTGAGAACTGCTCGTGTTGTTTTAAATCAAAATCGGTACGTGAATGGATTCCTTCTAACTCTTTAAATCCGAATGGGAAACGGAACTCAATATCGGTAGCGGCATTGGCGTAATGAGCTAACTTTTCATGGTCGTGGAAACGATAATTTTGTTCATCTATTCCTAACGAGAGATGCCATTTCATTCGTGTTTCTTTCCAATACTCGAACCACTGTAACTCTTCGCCGGGGCGAACAAAAAATTGCATCTCCATCTGCTCAAATTCTCGCATTCTAAAGATAAATTGACGAGCTACAATTTCGTTCCTAAACGCCTTTCCCACTTGGGCAATGCCAAACGGAATTTTCATACGTCCGGTTTTATAGACATTTAAGAAATTAGTAAAAATCCCTTGTGCCGTTTCCGGTCGTAAATAGACGGTATCCGCACCATCGGCTAAAGAGCCGATTTGCGTAGCAAACATTAAGTTAAACTGACGAACATCAGTCCAATTTCTACTGCCCGACACAGGACAAGCAATTTCCAATTCGGTAATTAAATCTTTTAAACCGACTAAATCATTATTATTTAACAGATTTGACAACTGCGAGCGAATAGCATCTATTCTATTTTGGTAATCAACCACTCGCTGATTGGTTTTTCTGTACAACTCTTCATCAAAATTCTCAAATCTTTTTTTAGCTTTTTCGACCTCTTTATTAATTTTCTCTTCGATTTTCTGAATAAAATCTTCCACTAACACGTCTGCACGGTATCGTTTTTTAGAATCCTTATTATCAATTAATGGGTCGTTAAAAGCATCTACGTGTCCGGACGCTTTCCAAACGGTCGGATGCATAAAAATGGCACTATCCACACCGACAATATTTTCGTGTTGCTGCACCATTGATTTCCACCAATATTGTTTAATATTATTTTTGAGTTCGACTCCATATTGCCCGTAGTCGTATACTGCGGCTAATCCGTCATAAATTTCACTGGAAGGAAAGACATAGCCATATTCTTTAGCATGTGCAATGATTTTCTTAAATAATTCTTCGTTTGTAATCATTCTTTCTTATTCTTATTAACTTTATTCAAACATAAATGAGATTTGCAATATCTTAGATTTCAACGAATTGACACTACTTGCAAAAAGATTATTCTCCTTAACGAGAAGGTCATTTAAGCCGAAAGACATTTTCAGTTCCGTTGAGAATTTAAAATAGGTTAAATAAAAATCGGCTCCGACTCCAATTTGAGCCTGAAAGTCGTTCGGGTAGAGTTTTAGTACAATCTCATTAGTAGTACGATTCTTCTTTTTCGCTGCCGATATCAGGTCCACGCTGTACTGCACGCCTGTTATAACGTACGCCCGCACATTATGCATACGCGAAGATTTGAATTTAACTAACAGCGGCAAGTCCAAATAGACGGACTCAATATTTTTACGCGTAACTAAACGGGTAGAGTTTTTATATTTAATGGTGTAATTCACAATTCTATCGCCGAAAGAGAGTCCCGGAATAAAACGCAAATCAAAATACTTCCCCATTCTTAAATTGGTAATAATACCCAAATTAAAACCGCTTAAAGGCGAAGTATTTACAACCATTAACGAGTCAAATTGGGCAAGGTCCGACTTTGGGTCTATAGTAAAATTAAACTGATTATAGCCGATTAAAAAGCCGAAATGAAGTAATTGATTATCATATTTCATTAAATTAGGAACTCCAAAGGAATATTTTTGCGAGAAAATAGGAGAACAGCTCAACGTTAAAGCAAGTAAAAAAAATATTTTTCTCATTAACTTCATCTCGTAGTATTAATATCAAAAAAAAGAAACGTAAAAATAGTTGAAATATTTCAAATTTTCTTTATCTTATCAAAAGTTACGGAAATAGTTTTCTAATTTTTCAAACTTTATATCAAATAAAATAATATTTTTGCACATAGAAAAAATAAATATTCATATCATACAATTTAAAATCATTATTACATGGAAAAATTCAAAAACTACATTAACGGAGAATGGGTTGATGCCGTATCCGGCAAAACCTTTTTAAATTACAATCCTGCGAACTTAAAGGATATTATTGGTGAATTTGCGTTATCGGACAAAGCTGACGTTGATAATGCGGTAAAAGCTGCAAAAGATGCTTTTGAAATGTGGAGATTAGTTCCTGCACCTAAGAGAGGTGACATTATGCGTAAAGTAGGTGATATATTCACACGTAGAAAGGTTGAATTGGCTCGTATTATGACGCGTGAAATGGGAAAGCCCACCTTTGAAACCGAAGGAGACGTTCAAGAAGCCATTGATACTGCCTATTACGCCGCTTCCGAAACTCGGCGTCTATTTGGAAATACGGTTCCGAGTGAGATGAATAATAAAATGAATCTTTCGTTCCGTACTCCGATTGGCGTTGTGGGCGTAATTACGGCGTGGAATTTCCCTATTGCCGTTCCTTCGTGGAAAATTTTACCCGCTATTGCCGCCGGTAATACGGTCGTGTTCAAACCCTCGAAAGATGCTCCTCATTCCGGCGTAATTTTCGCCGAAATTATGGAAGAAGCCGGTGTTCCCAAAGGAGTTTTCAACGTGCTTCTCGGTAAAGGAAGTATGGGAGACCATATCGTTCACCACCCTGACGTACGTGTGGTCGGCTTCACGGGTTCTACCAATATCGGTTGTCAAATTGGAGAAGTTTGCGGAAGATTAAATAAACGTTGTTCCCTAGAAATGGGCGGTAAGAATGCTCAAATCGTTATGGAAGATGCCAACTTGGAATTAGCATTAGAAGGAGTTCTTTGGGGAGCTTTCGGTACAACGGGACAACGCTGTACGGCTACATCACGCCTCATCTTACACAAAGATATTTATGATAAATTCATAGACATGTTGAAAAAACGAGCCGAAAAATTAGTCATCGGACCCGGATTGGAAAAAGGAACGGAAATGGGACCCGTTATTCACGAACAGTCTCTTAAAAATTGTGAAAACTACGTGAAAATTGCTATCGAAGAAGGCGGACGCCTTGTTACAGGTGGAAAAAGATGCTCAAATCCTGCCTTAGCAGACGGCTGTTTCTTTGAACCTACTATCATTGCCGATGTAACGGATAAACACACACTATTTAATGAAGAAGTTTTCGGTCCGGTATTGGCAGTGGCAAAAGCAGAATCGTTTGAACATGCCATTGCACTTCAAAATCACTGCGAATATGGTTTATCAGGCTCTATTTACACAAAAGATGTTAATAGAGCATGGGTAGCGGTACGTGAAATTCAAACGGGAATTTGCTACGTAAACGCTCCTACAATTGGTGCCGAAGCTCACATGCCGTTTGGCGGCGTTAAAGGTACAGGTAACGGACATCGCGAAGGCGGCTGGACTGCTTTTGACATCTTTACCGAATGGAAAACTGTCTATTTCGACTACTCCGACTCTTTACAACGTGCACAAATCGATAATTACTAATCGGAAAGAGGCGTAATGCCTTGTTCCTAAGTATTTTATAAAAAAATTTTTAATATTGGGCTGCAATGCCCAATATTTTTTTATTTCTCGGGAATCTGAAAACTCTCTTCCAATTCCCAATAACCACGAATGGAAAGCGGTTTTGGGAAATAATAAATCTTTTCAGGCTGAATCTTCCGATGATAATCCCCTGAATCCCACTGTTGATTAGAGTTACTATCCTCAACAACTTTAATTTTGTATTGGTCGGGAATTAAATTCTCATAACTAATTCGGGTGGAGCTATTAATATAATCCGTTTGTATGATTTTATCCTTTGACGAAAGTAGCATAACGATATAAGAAATTCCTTCACGAGGTAAGCGATAATTTATAATCAAATCCCCGTAATCTTTTTCAGATTTAACGGTAAAATTATGAAAAATAGAATCATTCGTATTGTTTGAGAAACTCAAAAATGTTGAATCTTTAATTATAAGGGAATAAGAAACTTTCTCTTCTTTCTTGAAGCGGAGCGGAAGCTCACGCACCCAATCATCGCTAACCGGTAACGACATGATGAGCGTATCATTGCCACTCCTTTTCTTAGAAATAAGCGTAAAATAGCTTGACTCTTCCAATTTAACCGGTTGATTAAAAATAAGCGTTAACGGTTTATAAACATGCTCGCCGTTTATGAATTTGACGGATAATTTAGCAGTTTCTTTAGGTTTACTACTTCTAATAAAAACAAAGGGTTCTTCGTAAGGAGGCAAGGATAAAGTATCGCATCGGTCCGATTGGGAGAGAACTTCAATTTTAAGCGTATCTTTTAACGGTTCCTTGAAGAAAATGGTTAAGGTATCCCCTCCTCGGTTTATTTGTTGCAAATATTCTATTTTCAGGGAAGTATCGATAAAATTCGCCGCAACAAAGGGGGAAATAGGTGAAAAAAGAATTTGAGAACTCAACTTATCGGAACTAAGTAATTTTGCTCGAAGAGAATTGGAATCCAAGACTTTAAACAATACAAGTTTAAGCGGATTAGCTTCTATGGTTTCGTCATTTAATTTTGAGGAATCTATCGGAGAAATCTTAGTCTTTGAACTATCATTCCCTTTGGGTGAAGGTGTCGGTAGGGCTTTTACAACTTCATCGCAAAAGGCAACACGCTCGTCCGTCAAGTCGTAAATAAAATTTTGATTTTTATCTTGCAACGCAAAAACTTTATATTCGTTTGGGGAGAGGTGTGGGAAAAGAAAATGTCCTTTCTCATCAGGACGTACTAAATAGTCGGGGCGAGAGGTTAGAGGTAACGAATCGACATTTTCCTTATACAAAAATACGAAGCAATCGCTAACGGGTTGAAGTGTTTGCGCATCGTAGATATCTCCTTCAACAAAGAACGAATCGATATAAGAACCTGTAGAAAAGGTATATTGAAAAAAAGGAAGTAGATTGCCTTCCCTATAATCTTTAATTGAATTAGTAAAATTAATGGTATAGGTTGTATTTGCCGCCAATGAATCTTTCAATCTGATATGTAACGACTTCCCTCTCACAATAAATTCGGGAGTTTCACCTAAGGGAGGCGAAAAAATAACATTCTCTAACGGGTTATTTAGAACAAAATACTCATCGAAAGCTAATTTTATCGTTTTAGCATCAAAATTTTTGCTCTGATTGGGTGGGGTCATTTTTAGAACTTTCGGCGGCGTTACATCTCGTGGTCCGCCAACGGGAGTTACAATTTTAGCACAACCTTGAATAGCAAATAGAAATACTATTGTTAAGATTTGCAGTAAAAATGTGTGTTTTTTATTTAGTTTCATTATTTCCTATCACTATTAAAAAGAGAAATTAATTATTTTTCGGTTTCAAAAAAAACTTCTTAACCGAGTAGCCAAATAGCAGTGCATACGCACTTCCGATAAGATATCCTGCTAATAAATCACTTGGATAGTGCACGCCCAGATAGATACGACTATAGCCGACAAGTAACGCCCACAAAAAAAGCGAAATGGCGAACCATTTATATTTTTTAAATAGATAAAAAAAGACAAAAAAAGCAAGAACAATGCTATTTGCGGCGTGCGAAGAGGGAAAACCGTAAGTTCCTCCTCGATATGTTTTCCCGTCAGGATAATCAATCAAATGAATTTGCGAGCTAAGTTCCGAGTTGTGGCTTGGGCGAGGACGTTTAATACATTTTTTGAGTTGCGTACAGGTTTGGTCTGTAAACGCCACGCTCACAACCAACATAAGAACAATCAACATAGATTTCCGCTTCCATTGCACAATAAAAAGCACCAAAATAAGGAGATATAGCGGTATCCATGTAAACTTATGAGAAACGTAATAAAAAAAGACATCCGCCCACGAAGAATGTAACGAGTTAAAAAACAAGAAAATAGAATCATCTAAGGCATACATCATTACTCTTTCTTCGTGATAAATTATATTTTTTAAACGAACACAAAACGAATAAGCAAAAATAATAGAAAAAGGCTAATTTTGGCACAAAAATAGAAAAAGTGTTAAAAATAATTGATTTATTATTAGGGCGTGCCCCCTCGCTACGCTCGGGGTCGGCGCCCGGTTCCAAGTCCGCGGGCACAAGCCGTGGGGTCGCAAAGCGGCAAAAAGAGCTTCTAAAGTCGCTTTTTTGCCGCCGCGTCCCCAGCGGCTTCCGCCCTTGCGGGCTTTCCACCTAAGCGCCTCACGCAGCCAACTTACTCATTTAAAACACTATAGGTGAAGAATGGGAAATGGAATTTACTAATATGACTATATTCATATATTATATTTTCTTTATAAATAGCAAAGATTGTCAAAAAACAACATCACTTTTTACTCTTTGTTAATTTAGAAAGAAATATTTTCTAATTTCTACCTTTTAGTGCAGAATAATTGTTTTATGTACATTATTATTCATAAAAACAATATTTTAAACCATGCGCTTCTCTTTTCTCAACCGGTGGAATTTTCATATAATCACCAAATAATGTGGTTAAATAGGAATGATAATTCCCCGGAACAAAAAATTCTTTATTCTCAAAATTCAACTTAGATAAAGGAAAAACATCTGATTTGTACCTTTTCACTACCCCATGCCATCCCCCAAATGGATGTGTCAATTTATTCTTTCCAAAAAATAGGGCAAGAAATTTTGCAAACCATGTCATCGTTAATGCTATAGGATAAAAAATAAGAGAAATCACATACTCGAATTTACCATTTTCAAACCCGTGAAGTCTTCTAAAAAATCTTCCATAAAAAAAATCAATGAATTTTTTAAGTCTAAAAGAAGCCACATATTCCATAGGGAAAATATCAATCCAAATCCCTTGTTCTTTCATCTTTTCATTCACATGAGTGGTTACTACATGTGATTTTGTATCTTTTACTTTTCCGGTTTTAATCGGTAATTTCTTTTCATTCTTCCAATCTTGAAACACCATATTGGGAGGGAGTTCCAGCAATAAGATTTTTCTTAATTTCAGATAATCTTTTTTTAGCACTGCAATATCTATATCATCATCCCATGGGATAAAACCTCCGTGGCGAACAGCACCCAATAAAGTGCCCGAATCAAGCCAATAGGGGATATTATGTTTTCTACATATTTTGTCTACCTCAACCAATATTTCCAGCATTCTTAGTTGAGCTTTGCGTAAAGTAGTCCCTTCACCATTGTACTTAGAAAAATCTTCTCCCATAAAATTTTCTTTTAAAAATCATTATTTTTCATAAAAACAAAATTTAAGCTCATGCGACGCTCGTTTCTCAACCGGCGGCATTTTCATATAATCACCATATAGTAAGGTTAAATAAGAGTGATAATTTCCGGGAACAAAAAATTCCTTATTCTCAAAATTCAACTTGGATAACGGAAAAATATCTGATTTGTACCTTGGTTTCACCACACGACACCCCCCAAATGAATGTGTCAATTTATTCTTCCCAAAAAATAGGGCAAGAAATTTTGCAAACCATGTCATTGATAATGCTAGGGGATAAAAAATAAGAGAAATCGCATACTCGAATTTACTATTTCCGAACCCGTGAAGCCTTCTATAAAATCTTCCATAAAAATAATCAATGATTTTTTTAAGTCTAAAAAAAGCCACTTGTTCCAATGGAAAAATATCAAAGAAAATTCCGTTCTCTTGTATTTGGAATGTTCGCACAGGACGTATTAAATATGAATTTTTATCAATTACTCTTCCAAAAACATGCCCAAAATATCTTTCATTCTTCCAGTCCAAAAATACCATATCTGGGGGAAGTTCAAGCAACAAAAACTTCCTTAGTTTCAGATAATCTTTTTTCAGCATCGCAATATCCATATCATCATCCCATGGGATAAAACCTCCGTGGCGAACAGCACCTAATAAAGTGCCCGAATCAAGCCAATAGGGAATATTATGTTTTCTACATATTTTGTCTACCTCAACCAATATTTCCAACATTCTTAGCTGAGCTTTGCGTAAAGTAGTCCCTTCACCATTGTACTTAGAAAAATCTTCTTCCATAAAATTCTCTTTTATAAAATTAAATTCAAATTACAGATACTACCTTTCCGAAGTATAAAAAAAACTCCTATTTAAGGCAAAATAAGAGAGAAAAACTCCCTTATCTAGCTGTGTTTAAGTCGGATAAATGATTCTCTTCGTCTCTATAAAAGTTCAAAAGAATGAACCATCTAAACGGCAAGCAAAAGTACACAATTTTTGTAATGTAGCAACAGAATTGCAAAATAATTTTATGATAAACCAAAAAAAAAATGGAATATTAACAGCAAATAGAATATTTTTAGTAATTTTGCACGGTTAACTTAATGTCAAACCCAAAAAGCTGTATTGGAGAGTTGAGTTCAGCAAAGTTTTAGTAAAAATCATTAAGAAATCGTAGAGTTTATGCAAGCAATTATTTTAGCAGCGGGCATGGGAAAACGTTTGGGTGATTTAACCAAAAACAACACTAAGTGTATGATTAAAGTAAATGGCATTACTTTAATAGAACGGCTTTTAACTCAATTAGATAACTTAAATTTAAGTAAAATAATTTTAGTTGTAGGCTACAAATCGAAAGAGTTAGTATCATTTATAAATACATTATCCGTTAAAACGCCAATACACTATATTTCAAATAAAATATACGATAAAACCAATAATATATATTCCCTCTTTTTAGCAAAAGAACATTTATTACAAGAGGATACGTTATTATTAGAATCGGATATTATCGTGGAAGATTGCATCTTGCCCAAATTATTAAATCATCCGTATCCAAGTTTAGCATTAGTTTCTAAATTTGAAAATTGGATGGACGGAACCGTTGTAACATTGGATAATGATGATAATATTTTGCAATTTATCTCTAATAAAAATTTCTCTTTTAGAGAGATAGTAACATATTATAAGACAGTAAATATTTATAAATTCAGTAAAAATTTTTCAACAACACACTACGTTCCCTTTTTGGAGGCATATAGTAAAGCACTAGGAAACAACGAGTACTATGAACAAGTTTTACGCATTATCGCACTGCTTGATAAGCCTGAAATAAAAGCATTACGTCTAGAAAAGGAAAAGTGGTACGAAATTGATGACATTGAAGATTTAGATATTGCAGAATCTGTATTCGCGGAGAGCAAAGATATGTTGAAAAAAATAGGTTCTCGCTATGGCGGCTATTGGCGCTATCCTGATATGATAGACTTTTGCTATTTGGTCAATCCATATTTCCCTACTCAACGTTTAACAGAGGAACTCAAAGCTAATTTTGATAATTTATTATGCAAATATCCTTCTTCGTTGGCTGTTAACAACTTACTTACATCAAAAAACTTTAATGTTCCTCAAGAAAATATATGTTTAGGAAATGGTGCAAGCGAATTAATAAAATCACTTACCTCTTTATTAAACGGTGATTTTGGCGTTATTTATCCTACATTTGACGAATATCCCAATCGTTTGGATAAAAGCCGCATCGTTCCTTTTTACCCTCAAAATAAAAATTTCGAATACACGGCTTCAGATATTATTAACTTCTACTCTTCTCGGTTTATTTCAAATCTTATTATTATCAATCCTGATAATCCATCCGGTAATTTCATCCATAAAAATGGTTTGATTACGCTCTGTGAATGGACTCTAAAAAATAATATTAAACTGATTGTAGATGAATCGTTTCTTGACTTTTCGACTACCGCTACATCAACAACACTACTACACACCGACATTATCAAAAAATATCCCCATTTAATCATTGTTAAAAGCATATCAAAATCCTATGGTGTTCCCGGGTTACGATTAGGTTTTATTGTTTCTGGCGATAACGCATTAATAGAAAAAGTAAAAAAAGACCTAACAATATGGAATATCAATTCATTTGCAGAGTTTTATATGCAAATTCAAAGAAAATACCACGCTGACTATCAAGAAGCATGTAAATTGTTTCTTGAAGAACGAGAACGTTTCCTCGAAGAGTTGCAATCAATCAATTTTTTACGTGTAATTCCTTCGCAAGCAAATTATTTTCTTTGCGAAATTACAGAAAAATACACATCTGCCGAACTTGTCGAATTACTACTAAAGCAAGCAAATCTACTGGTAAAAGATTGTAGCGGAAAAATCGGATTTGAAGGGAAAAACTATATTCGAGTTGCCGTCAGAACCACAGAAGATAATCGTACTTTAATACAAACTTTAAAAAATTTATAAATATGAAAATCATACCTTTTGAAGACATTGCTAAATTAAACATTACGCCTGATCTTTGCGTACAATGGGTAAAAGAAGTTTTTATTCATAAATATGAATGCAAATTACCCGCTAAAATCAGTATTACAATAGAAGGTAATACATTTTTTAACACTATGCCATCCTATATTCCTAAGATTGAACGATTTGGGGTGAAAATCATATCTCGCTATCCAAAACGTCAACCTATTTTACTAAGTGAAATATTATTATATGACGCTAATACAGGCAACGCCTTAGCTTTAATGGACGGCGTCTGGATTACTGCCCTGAGAACCGGAGCAGTAGCTGCTTTGACTATTAATGAATTACAAAAAAAGGATGCAGAAGTGTATGCTATGATGGGATTGGGCAATTCTGCTCGTGCTACCTTGGATTGTATGTTAGCTATAATGAAAAATAAAAAATTGCGAATTAAATTACTTGCACACAAAAAACAAGAAATAGACTTCATCAATAGATTTAAAGATTATCCTCAATTAGACTTTCAAATATGCCAAACAACAGAAGAACTAATAAAAGATTCTGACGTAGTATTATCTTGTGTTACTGCAGCGGACACATTAATTGCCCCTGATGATTGCTTTAAAGAAGGAGTTTTAGTTGTCCCCGTTCATACAAGAGGATTCCAAAATTGCGATTTATTTTTTGACAAGGTTTTTGCCGATGACACTAGCCATGTAAATCATTTTAAATATTTTAACCAGTTTAAGAAATTCGATGAGTTTTCAAGAATATTATTAAAAGAAAACCCCGGTCGGGAAAATGATTCTGAACGCATTCTAGCTTATAATATTGGAATTTCTGTGCACGATATCTATTTTGCATCTCAAATTTATGATAGAATGGAAGCAACAGATAATGAGATAGATTTTAAAGCACAAACAAATAAATTTTGGTTATAATTCAAGTAGGTGATGCTATTTTGTATCTCTTACTTTTCTGGTTTTAATCAGCATTTTTCAATCTCCCAATTGTGAAATACCATATTTCGAGGAACTCTATACATTAAAAAAATAATAAATATGAAAATCATACCTTTTGAAGATATTGCTAAATTAAACATTGCACCTGCTCTTTGCTTACAATGGGTAAAAGAAGTTTTTATTCATAAATATGAATGCAAATTACCTGCTAAAATTAGTATCAAAATGGAAGGCAATATTTTCATTACCACTATGCCATCCTATATTCCTAAGATAGAACGATATGGAGTAAAAATAGTATCTCGCTACCCAGAACGTCAGCCTGCTCTATTAAGCGACATCCTATTATATGATGCCAATACAGGCAACGCCTTAGCTTTAATGGACGGCACTTGGATTACAGCCCTACGAACAGGAGCTGTAGCTGCTTTAGCTATTCATGAATTACAAAAGAAAGATGCAAAAGTGTATGCTGTGACGGGACTGGGCAATATTGCACGCGCTACCATGACTTGCCTGTTAACTATAATGAAAAATAAAAAAATGCACGTTAAACTACTTGCATATGAAAAAGAAGAAATTGACTTCATCAATAGGTTTAAAGATTATCCGCAATTAAATTTTCAAATATGCCAAACAACAGAAGAACTAATAAAAGATTCTGACGTAGTATTATCTTGTGTTACAGCTGCTGATTCATTAATCGCTCCCGATCATTGTTTTAAAGAAGGAGTTTTAGTTGTCCCCGTTCATACAAGAGGATTCCAAAATTGCGATTTGTTTTTTGATAAAGTTTTTGCCGATGATACATCTCATGTTGAACAATTTAAATACTTTAACCAATTTAAGAAATTCGATGAATTTTCAAAAGTATTATTAAAAGAAAACCCCGGGCGTGAAAATGATTCCGAACGCATTTTAGCTTATAATATCGGAATTTCATTGCACGACATCTATTTTGCTTCTCAAGTTTATGACAGAATAGGAGCAAAAGATAATGAGATTGACTTTGAAGCACAAACAAATAAATTTTGGTTATAATTAAGTAGCTGATTTTAATTTTTATTAGGGCGTGTCCCCTCGCTACGCTCGGGGTCGGCGCCCGGTTCCAAGTCCGCGGGCACAAGCCGTGGGGACGCAAAGCAGCAAAAAGAGCTTACAAGCTCGCTTTTTTGCCGCCGCGTCCCCAGCGGCTTCCGCCCTTGCGGGCTTTCCACCTAAGCGCCTCACGCAACCAAGTTGCTCGGACAGAGTATTATAGGAAGAAATAGAAAACAGAAAGTTTGAAATTCTAAACTAACTCCGAATGATGATATGACTACGTAACGTAATGTCAAAATCAAGAACTCACTCCAACAACTGAATGAGACACACAATAATCCATTTTTCGGGGATGGATTCAAAATAATATACCGATTCTCCCCACCTATCCTTTTTTTTCAATTGTAGACCGTCTAAATAGTACAATTTCTCGCCCCAGCGGTCTTTAGATTTGACGGTGAGTCCGTCAAAGTAGAGATATTTCTCGCCCCACCTGTCCTTGCAGCGAACTAAGTCGCCATCTATATAAAATAACTTTTCTCCCCATTTATCTGTGCGTCTGATGGTTTCTCCGTCAAAATAAAATAACTTCTCACCCCAGCGGTCTTCCGCTTTTAGGGTTTTTCCTTCAATAAAAGCCACTTTCTTGCCCCAACGGTCTTTTTGACGAATAGTTTGTGCTTTACCCTCGTACCGAAAAGTGAGGAATATAATGCTCAGTAACAACATTACAGAAGAAATAGCGGATAATTTGGATTTCATAAAAAGAGCTTTGTTTTAATTCAATTGTCAAAGATAAACAAAAAATTTTAAAAAAATCTAATTCCCTCTTACTGACATCAACAGCTTTTAAGTAACAACTTCCGCTTCCAACTCCTCGCCTAAATAGCTCTCTCCGAGCAACTTGGCTGCGTGAGGCGCTTAGGTGGAAAGCCCGCAAGGGCGGAAGCCGCTGGGGACGCAGCGGCAAAAAAGCGAGCTTGTAAGCTCTTTTTGCCGCTTTGCGTCCCCACGGCTTGTGCCCGCGGACTT